>ERZ779888.635-NODE-635-length-40706-cov-5.576370_pt1 | contig 40706 bp, 11 predicted proteins | sample MGYA00511245_ERZ779888 | MGnify/ENA primary metagenome ERZ779888 (study PRJEB29588, sample SAMEA2155255) | human gut metagenome | biome: human gut; feature: human-associated habitat; material: faeces | place: Denmark | collected 2008/2010 ...
GAGACCATTATGATATAAATATATAGAGAAAAATATAAGATTTTTGAAGCAAAAGATGGAGGAAAAACATGTTAAAAAATAAAATAATTGTTAAGAAAATTAGAAATATATTAATATTATTTATGTCAATCTTGATAATGATTGGGGCATACCATAATGTTCGAAGGTCAAGAGCAGAAAATGTAATAGAAATTTCGATGGAGGTAGCAGATAAAAACAACAGCTTGGAAAAGCAAACAGTAACGATTGATGCTACAGAAACTAAAAATGGAGTTTATTTAGCAGAGTTACCAACATCTGTAAACGGAAATAGGGTAACTAAATATTATACATCAGATGGCGAAGAACTTGAAATAGATCCAGCTAGTGTAGAAAAAATAACATTAGAGTTAACAGAAGATGAATTAGCAAATAAAAAAATTAGCTTAGGAACAGAGTATGACAAAAAAACTGCTATTATTGATGATGTTGAAACAACTCTTTACAACAAAGAATTTATAAATGAAGACGGAGATGTTATTGTAACAGGATATATGCCTCTAGATGTTCAATTAGATTTTACTGAAATTGATGTTAATGCATTAAAAGATATAAGACTTCCTAGTGATGATTTAACAGTGAAAAAATCTTTTGGAATCTCTATACAAGAAATGATAGATGTATCCAAGACAACAGACAAAGCCGAAACAGATGATACAACTAAAACTGATGGAAAGAATCAAGTGAATGATACAACTGGATTAGCTGAAAATGCTCAAACAAATGAAACAGAAAAACAATTAATAGAATATGATTCAACAAAATATGGTGAAGATATAACAATAAAAATAAAACAAGCTGATAGCAAAGAAGAAACTGTAATCTATAGTTTTTCTGATGGCACACCAGTAACAGAAGTTGTTTATACAAACACAGATGGAATATTGAGTTTCTTAAAGAATGATAATGATAAATTCATATATACAGTAAAAAAACAAGAGACAACAGATAATGTAGCAAGTGAAGAACAAGTTGTTGATGATACACAAGATAGTGATGCAGTTCAAATAGATGAAGATACAACAACTTCTGATGATAGTACAATAGTAAATGGACCTAACAATGGACCTAAAAAAGCTCAAGCAAGAGCAGGAAGTAAAGTTGCGACATTAGACACAATTTGGAGTCATGGAGAATCACTTGGAAACGGACTAAATAATGCACAAAATAGTAATTTCTTTGGATTAGTTCCAAGAGGAAAAATATCTAGTATAACATTACTTACATCTGACGGAAAAGATTCAAGTGGAAATGTAATAAATTTTAATGTTAGTGGTGCACAAAGTCAAGCAATAGCGACTGGTGGATCAGTTACTCTTTACTGTATACCTAATGGTAGTACATATAAAGCTTATATGCTTCCGGGTTCTGATGTAGGAACTATAAAATTCAATTCAGACTCAAGATTTATATTTTCATATTTAGGATATGAATCTTCATGTACTGAAACAGAAGTTGTAAAAGGATTTTTCGATTCTAGCAGTATAGTTGATACAAGTGGAATTACACAGGCAAGAGCAATGTTTGCACATATTGGAAGAAATGGAAGTATGAGAACATTAACTATTGGACCTAAATTTACTACAACTTCAATAAAAGATACACAAGATATGTTTTATGAATGTGGATTTTCAAATATGACAACCTTGACATTTAGTTCTAATTTTAAACTGGAAAATGCAACAAATCTTTTATCAATGTTTTACAGATGTGGATACAACAAATTAACAAGCTTAGATTTATCAAATATGACAACTGCTAATGCAACAAGTATGGAACATATGTTTAATATGTGTGGAAATCAAAGTTTGACAAGTTTGAAAATAGGATTTAATACAAGCAAAGTAACAAGTATGCATGCTATGTTTGCTAACTGCGGAACAGAAAAATTGACGACATTCAGCTTAGGAAACAATTTTAATACAAGCAATGTAACAGATATGGAACATATGTTTGAAAAATTTGGTGGACCATTAACAGAACTAAAATTGGGAAGCAATTTTTCAACAAGTAAAGTAACTAATATGCAAGGAATGTTCTCTCAAACAGGAACAAAATCAATGAAAAAAATCCAACTTGGAGATAAATTTACATCAATAGCTTCTGGAAATTATTCAGACTTCTTAAATAATACAGGAGCAAGTGGATGTAAAATATATGTACCAGGAGCAATATATTCAAATAAACATGCAGTAAAATTAAGTACTAGTTCATCAACAACAATATCATATACAAAAGGATATATAGTAGGACCTGACAATGCAGCTCCAACATGGGCAAACAATGTAAACGGTGCAAAATATTCAGCAACTAATCATACATATACAATGAATTTAGTAGGTTCTGATGCAGTGGCATTAGATGCAGAAGCTTCAAAATTAACTAAAGGCTCAACTATAAAAGTAAAAATAGGAAATTCAGAAACATCTAATTATACGCTTGGTGCAACGAGTTTAAGTTCAGATGAAAATACTAAAACATTTCCATTAACTATAAACAATTACACAGGTGGGGCAATTACAATTACAATATCAGCAGGAACACTTATAGACTTAAGAGAAAATAAAAGTGCTGCCAAAACTTATAATATTGCATCTGTTGATGGAACTGCACCAAAATGGAACTCAAGTGTAAGTGGAGGAACATATTCAGGATCTGATAAAACATATACATTAAGTTTAGTAGGTACTGATGAAACTTCATTAGATGATAGCAAGTCTAAACTAACAAAAGGTTCAAATATAACTGTAAAAGTAAATAATACAAGTACGTCAAATTATACACTTGGAAATACAACATTAAGCTCAGATGGAAGAACTAAAACTTTCCCATTGACAATAAGCAGTTATTCAGGAGGAACAATTGTAATTACAATAACAAAAGGGGCATTAGTAGATAGAAATGGAAATACAGAAGCAAGTGGTGCAACATATACAATAAGACCTAATGTAGATACAACAGCACCAAAATGGAATAGTAATGTAACTAATGGAAGTTATTCATCAACTGGACATACATATAGCTTGACTATAACAGGAACAGATGAAACTCAATTAAAATCTAATAGGCTAAGTACTTCTAATACAACGGTTCAGGTTAATGGAAGGAAAGTAACCAATTTAGACTTTGCACAACCAGTACTTAGCTATGATAAAAAAACAATAACAATTAAATTAACAATTAAAAATTACACCGGTGGAAAAATTACAATAAAAATTGCATCAGGAGCGTTGATCGATGCAACAGGAAATGCAGATACTAAAGGAGCAACATATGAATTTACTCCTAATACAGATGTAACAGCACCAAAATGGAATAGTTCAGTAAATAATGCAACATATTCATCATCTGCTAATACATATACATTTGAAGTTGTGGGAACAGATGAAACAAGTTTAAAAACAGGATTGACATTAAATGCATCTAATGCACCAATAACAGTAAATGGTTCAACAGCAAGTGTAACATATGGTTCGGGACAATATTCAAACAGTAATAAAACAGTAACATTTAAAATAACAGTAAGAAATTATTCTGGTGGAAAAATAGTAATGAATATTAAAGCAGGTGCATTGCAAGATAATGGTAATCCAGTAAATTCGAGCGTTGCACAAAATTACACGATGGATCCTCAGACAGATTTTACAGCACCAGTATGGAATGGGTCTATAAATAATGGAAAACTTTCTGGTAGTACATATACATTAAATTTAATAGGAACAGATGAAACAAAATTACAACAAACAACATTAAGCACATCAAATGTTTCTGTAACAGTAGGAGGAAAGTCAGCATCATTTTCTTTCTCAAATAGAGGACAAGGACAATTGTCAAATAACAACAAAACAATAACATTTGGAATGACGATTTCAAATTTCACAGGTGGAAATGTAACAATAACAATTAATGCAGGAGCATTAAAAGATGCAGCAGGAAATTCAAGTGTAAAGAAATCCTATTCATTTTCTGTAGATGCCACACCACCAGTATGGAATGGTTCTATAAACAATGGGAAACTTTCAGGTAGTACATATACATTAAATTTAATAGGAACAGATGAAACAAAATTACAACAAACAACATTAAGCACATCAAATGTTTCTGTAACAGTAGGAGGAAAGTCAGCATCATTTTCTTTCTCAAATAGAGGACAAGGACAATTGTCAAATAACAACAAAACAATAACATTTGGAATGACGATTTCAAATTTCACAGGTGGAAATGTAACAATAACAATTAATGCAGGAGCATTAAAAGATACAGAAGGAAATTTGAGTGTAAAACAAACATATTCATTTTCAGTAGATGGAACTGCACCAAAATGGAATTCAAGTGTTACTGGAGGTACATATTCAAGTACTGCACATACTTATACTGTGAAATTGATAGGAACTGATGAAACAAAATTAAATGACTCAATGTCAGCATTAAGTTCATCAAATGTAACAATAAAAATAAATGGAACACCAATAAGTACTTTCTCATTTAAATCATCAATTAGCTCTGACTATAAAACCAAAACATTTACATTAACAATTACAAATTATACAGGAGGAAAAATAACAATTCAAATAGACGAAGGAGCATTAGTTGATACAGCAGGAAATAAAGAAGCAAATGGAGCAAAATATGAATTTACCCCAAATATAGATTCTGTGGTACCAGAATGGAAGACTAGTATAAGTGGTGGAACGTATTCATCAACTAACCACACATATTCATTTAGTTTGGTAGGTACTGATGAAACAGCATTAAATAATTCAGCATCTGTATTAAATTATGATAATATGCTAGTAACAGTAAATGGAACAAAAGTTACACGATCTAATTTAGTATTTGGCTCAACCTCAATAAGCTCAGATAATAAAACAAAAACATTTCCAATAACCATAAATGGATTCACAGGAGGAGCTGTAGTAATAACAATAAATTCTGGTGCATTATCAGATATGACTGGAAATAAGAGTAGCGAAATTAGCTATAAATTTACTATTGATGGTACTTTACCAGTATGGAGTAATGCTATAAGCGGTGGAACATATGATGAGAATGCTAAAACATATACATTTAAATTGGTAGGATCAGACGAGACTGGAATTCAACAAACTACATTAAGCTCATCAAATGTAACAGTAACAATGGGCGGAAAAACAGCAAATGTTACATTTTCTAATGGCGGTAAAGGAACTATAAATGATAAAACAATAACATTTGAGTTAACAATTAATAGCTTTGTAGGTGGACAGATAAATATTTCAATTAGTGCAGGAGCATTAAAAGATACTTCAAATAACTTAAGTGCAGCAAAAACATATTCATTTAGTAAAGATGTAACGCCACCAACATGGAATTCTAGCATAACAAGTACATCATATAATAGCAATACAAAAGTATATACAGTTAATGTAACAGGTACTGATGAAACAGCATTAAATGATTCAAGTTCAACATTAAGCTCATCAAATGTAACAGTAACAGTAAATGGAACTGCAGTAAGTGCTTCAAATTTAACATTTAGTGGTCAATTATCATCAGATTCAAAATCAAAAGCATTTGCAATTGGAATAAAGAACTTTACAGGTGGAGAAATAAAAATTGTAATAAGTAAAGGAGCTTTGACAGATACATCAGGAAATAAAGAAAAGACTGGAGCAACATATAATTTAACTGCTGATATAACACCACCTGCTTGGGGAAATGCAACAGGAAAATATAATCCAGATGACCAATCTTATACAATAACAGTAACTGGTACAGATGATATTGAATTAAATACTAGGGCATCTGCACTTACAACATCTAATTCAACATTGACAGTTGGCGGAACTGCAGTGACACCAACAATAACTAAAACAGCTTCTACATCAAAAAGTGTGACATATGAAATAAAAATTTCAAAGCATACAGGTGGAGCGATTTCATTTAAAATTAATGAAGGAGCATTAAAAGATGCTCAAAACAATACTAGTGCTGAAAAAACATATACATTTACAGCAGTTGATGCAGTAAAACCAACATGGGCAAGTAATATTTCTGGAGGTACATATTCAAATGGTACATATACATTTAACTTAGTAGGAACAGATAATACACAATTAAATAATTCATCATCCTCACTAACTAGTAAATTAACAATAAAAACAGATTCAACAGTAGTTAGTTCAAGTGATTTAACAATAGGAAATGGAACATTAAGTTCGGATGGAAAAACAAAAACATTCCCTATAACAGTTAGAAATTTTAAAGGTGGAAATGTAACAATCTCAATTAGCTCTAAAGCATTGTATGATGCAACAGGAAACTGGAGTGAAGCTAAAACATATACATTTTTCCAAGATGTAACACCACCAGTATGGACTGATACTATACAAAATGCATTATATAATCATTCAACTAAAGCATATACATTTAATTTAGTAGGATCAGATGAAACAGCATTAAGCAATTCCAATTCAATATTAAATGCAACGATTACAGTTGGAGGAAGTACGGCAAGTGTAACATATGGAACTACGTCTTTTGATTCAAGCACTCAAGCTAAGACATTCCCTGTTACAATAAATAGTTACACAGGTGGAATAATAAAAATAACAATTGCAGAAGGATCATTAAAAGATACTGCAAATAATAAAAGTATTCAAAAAATATATGAATTTACACCAGATATTACAAAGCCAGTATGGGACTATCAAAACTTAGCATATGATGCAGATTCAAAAACATATTCAGTAGAATTAGTAGGAACAGATGAAAGTGCATTAAATACAACAGTATCATCACTAATAACAAGTGGAAGTTCTAAAAATGTGACTGTAACATGTGGAAGTACAACAGTAACACCAACACTAGAAAAAGTTACAACAGAATCTAAAAAGATAGTTTATAGATTAACAATAAATAATTATCCAGGAGGAGCAGTAACAATTTCTATAGGAGCGAATGCGTTAATAGATGCATCAAGCAACAAGAGTGATGCAAAAGAAATAAAGCTTCCTGAAAAAGATATAACAAAACCTACATTAAAAGTACAAAATCCTAGTTATTCAGATACAGATGGAGAATATACATTTGAAGTAGTTGCAACAGATGAAAAGGCAATAGATGCTACAAGATCAAGTCTTTCTCCAAGTGGTAGTGCTCAAAATATTACTGTAAAATGTGGAAATGTAATTGTAACACCAATAGTAACAATTAAGAGTACAACAGAAAAAGAAATAATCTATACAGTAACAATACAAAAATATCCATCAGGAGTTGTAAATGTATCAATAGCAGAAGGTGCAATATATGATACAACTGGAAATAAAAATGCTGCAGCAACATTTACATTGCCAGCAAATGATATAGCAAAGCCAACTTGGGATGATGAACTACAATTCAATTATGATGAGGGAAACCAAAAAATTACTATAACTCTAACAGGTAGAGATGAAACATCATTAAACAATTCTAAATCAGTAATAGATTTTTCTAATACAATAGTAACTGTAGATGGAACAACACTAGATGAAGAATCAAATAGAGTAACATTTGAAAGCACAATATTAAGTGCAGATAAAATGACAAAAACATTCCCAATAACAATAAGTGGATATACAGGTGGCAAAATTCAAATAGCTATAGATTCTGGAGCACTAGAAGATAATAGTGGTAAAAAGAGTGATGCAAAAGAATATGAAATAATAGATATCATAAAACCAGAATGGAAGATGGAAGGTGCTGGAACTTATAATAAAACAGCTAAATCATATACCTTAAAATTTAAAGGAACAGATGAAGCAGAACTTGCATCAGCATCTTTAACAACATCAGATTTAACAGTTACAGTTAATGGTACGGCAGTAACACCAACAATATCAACAATAGACAGTGAATCTGACATTAAAACAAAAGTATTTACAGTAACAATTGCAAACTTTACAGGAGGAGAAATAAAAACAACTATAAAACAAGGGACATTAACAGATAGAGGAAACAACAAGAATAATGAAGCAACATTCTCAGTAACACCAGATATTACAATACCTGTTTGGACATATAGAAGTGCAGCATATACGCAATATCAAGGAAATGAAGTATCAATAGAATTTACAGGAACAGATAATGTGCAATTAGTATCAAGTAAATTAAAATTAGATACAGAAGGTTTTATAGTAAAAGAAGGCTCAACAGTAATAGATTCATCAAGATTAACATTGAACAAAGAAGAATATGGAGATGGAAAAGGTGGAATAAAATATGTATTAAAAATGACAGGATATTCTAATGGGGCAGTAACAATAACATTGCCAGAAGGATTACTAACAGATGCATCTGGAAATACAAGTAATGCTACAACCTTAACAGTTGGAGTAATACCACCATTAGATGATGATACACCACCAGCAGTAAGCAATATTGTTGTAAAACAAGACAAAGGAATGGAAGCTGTAGTTATTGATTTTGATATTACAGATGAATGGTTTGATTTTAAAGAAGCTGTAGAGTCAGGAGAAATAACAATAACTAAAACAACTAAACCTTATTGGGGACAAGGTACAACGAGTGATATAACATCAAGTTGCAACATAAAAATAACAAAAGAAACAAAATTAAGTAATGGTAAACATTATCAAGTAAAAATTTCTAATATTGATACAACAATAACAGGTATGGGAGGTTCAAGTACATTTACAATAACATTAAAAGCAAATTCAGTACATGATCTTGCTGGAAATGGAAATGTAAGTACACAATTATTTAATGGAGCAATAAACTTTACATTAAGTTCAAGTGATCCAGCATTTCTAAAATATTCTGTAGAATTAGATGAAAGTAATAAAACATTAGATGTTGTAATAATAGCTAATACTGCAAATTCATTCTTTGATGCATTTAAACAAGGCCAATGGGGATGGCGGAACAACATATAATTATAAATTATCAGACTTTAAGGCAGATATGCAAGATATAAGAATTGATGGCGAATCAGTATTAGGAAAGAGCAACCCTTCAATGGCAGTAGAAGAGATTACAAGTTCTTCAAGTGGTAATAATTTGTGGGGAAATTGGTTTAATACAAAAACAAAGAAATTTAGAGTAACATTATCAAATTTTGAAGAATCACAATGGCAAGACATAAAGAAATATATGGAATGGAGTGGTAATGTAGTATTCTATATGGGGAATGACTTAAGTAGTGCAGTAGTAATTAAAGAGGAAGAAGAAAAAACTTATAACATATCAGATGCATTATTTGCAGATTTTATAAAACCAGAAATATCAGTAGCATCATCACACTTTAACGGAGAAGGAAATGATAGCTTAACATTAAAAATACAAGCAACAGATAAATACTATACACCAGGGCAAGCATTAGATGCTAATAAAATAATGTTATTAGTAGACAATGTAGTAAAAGATGAAGATGATGGAGTAACAATAAGTTATGGAACACCAGAAGTTTTAATAGGAACAAGAAATGGTTCTGACTCACAATATGGAATATTACAAGATCTAACAATAACAGGACTTTCTCAATTCTTAGGAAGAGGTGTAAAACTAAGATTATCTGAAGATACGGTACATGATTTATCAGGAAATAAGAACGATCCAAAAGATATATCACTATTTAATACATTAAGAGTTGCTAAATCAAGTTCAGGAGTATATGAATCTTCTGCAACAAGTGGATTCTTAGGAAACTCTAGTATACAAAGACAAAATATTCAAAGTGTTACATTCTTAAATAGTACAGCAACGGCACCATCAACTGGAACATGGGATGTATCTGCAACAGAAGATAATTCAATAATTGCATGGTACTCAAATTCAAAAGTATATATAGCAAGTGATTACCCAATATATGCAAATGTAGATTCATCATATTTATTCTCATATATTGGTTATGCAAGTGGAGCAACATCAGGAAACACAATAGAAAACTTAGATTTACTAAGTACAACATTTACAACAAATATGCAATATATGTTTAGAGGATTAGGTTATGCAACAATGACATCATTTGCATTAGGAGATAATTTTGAAACATCAAGAGTAACAAATATGGAAGGAATGTTCCAAGATGCAGGAAATAGATTAACATCATTTACAATAGGACAAAGATTCGAGACAAGTAATGTAAGCAATATGAAAAATATGTTTAATAATTTTGGTAGTACAAGTTTAACAACATTAAGTTTAGGAAATAGATTTACTACTCAAAATGTAACAAATATGGATACAATGTTCTACAATTGCGGAAAAACAGCAATGACAAAATTAGACCTTGGACCAGCATTCACAAAAATAGCAGATGCACATACAAATATATTTGAAAATACAGGAAAATCTGGAGCAAATATATATGCAGGTTCAGCAATATATTCAAATAAAAAGGCATTTAGATTAAATGCAAATTCAACTACAACAACAGGCTATACAGTAGGAACAGTAGTTCCAAAATATAAACCAACATGGTCAAAAACAGATGTAACATTTGATGAATCTGAAAAATCATTAACAATAAAAGTTGCAGGACAAGTAGATTCGTCAACATATGGAGATGCAATAAAAACTGTAACAAATAATTTGACAAATGGAACTGCAGATGCAAATTCTACAAAACCATTTAATGTAAAAGTTGCAGGACAAGAAGCAAATGACATAACTAAAAAAGTTACAATGTCAAAGACAGGACCATCAAGTACAGTTAGTGCCAACATAATATTAACAGATTTTGAGCAATCAGTATTACAATCAGGAAAATCTTATTTAGAGTGGTCAGGAAAAACTGCATTGCAAATAGCAGAAGGAACATTAGTAGATGCTTATGGAAATCCAAATTTAACACAAAGTGATGAATCTGGAACAATGACAGCAATTGAAATAAAAGATGCGGATTCAGATACTACAAGCAAAAATACTAATGGAAAAATGTTTGCAGATTTTGTAAGACCAGCAACAATGTATGATTATTCAAAAACAACAATTAATAAAACTTCTAAAACAGTAACAATAGAGTTTTCTATTACAGATAAATATTTTGCTAAAGAGAACTTAGGAATAGAAATTGGAGCTGCAAATAGAATGATAGTTTCTATGGATGGTACAGATTTAGCACAAACACATGTAAATATGGGATTGGCAAAAACTCCAATAACTGAAAATGGAACTACAATAGGATATAAATACGTATTAACACTAACAGAATTAGAACAAGATGCAATAGCAGTAGGAAAAAATTATTTAGATTACAGTGGACCTGTAATAATAACAATACCAAAGGGTTCAATGACAGATAATTCAGGAAACACTAACCCAACAAAAACAATATCAGTAGGACCAGGTAACAATATTTTAAAACCAGATGAAAATGAGGCAACAAATATAGACCTTGTAAATCCAACATGGACAGCTGATAGTAATAACATATCATTTGATTTTACAACAGGAAAAGCAACAGTAATAGTAAAAGCAACAGATAAATACTTTAAATCAAGTACATTGACAAGTGACAATATAACAGTATATTTAGGAAATACAGCAGTAACAAGTGGAATAACTAAAACAGTAAGTGCTGCAACAGCTTTAAAGGAAACAAGAATGGTAAATGGTGTTGCTACAAAAGTTCAATATGGAAATCAATATACAGTAACAGTAACAGGAATTACATTAGATTCTGATCAAGGAAAACTTCGTATAGCAGCAGGAACAGCAACAGATACCTCTGGAAATACAAGTGAAGCAAAAGACATTGTTTTATATAATAGATTGAAAAGTGCAAGTACAGAAACAAGTGCAACAAGTAGCTTTTTAGGAAATAACCAAACTAAGATACCAATCCAAAGACAAAATATAGAAAATGTTACTTTTGAATCATACATATCTTCTGATATATACAATCATACAACAAACAAAATAACAGATAATACAAGGGCTTGGGATGTATCAGCAGCAGGAGATCAATCAATAATTGCATGGTATGAAGAAACAAGAACAGGAGTATATATAGTTCACATTGGTAGTGAAGGTGGAATATTAGCAAATAGAACTTCAGATAATTTATTTAAATATATTGGATATTCAAATAAATGCCAAGAAACACAAGTTATTACAAATATCAAATTATTAGATGTAAGTACTGTAATAAGTATGAATAATATGTTTGCATATACAGGTTATAATGCAATGACAAGTTTAGACTTAGGTCCAAACTTTGATACAAGCAAAGTAACAAATATGGCTGGTATGTTTACAAGTACTGGTGAAAATGCAATGACTACATTAAACTTACAAAATAAATTTAATACAGCAATTGTAACAGATATGAGTAATATGTTTGAAAGAACAGGATACATGGCAATGACAAGCTTAAATTTAGGAACAGGATTTAATACTTCAAAAGTAACAAATATGGCAAATATGTTCCAAAATACAGGATATACAGCAATGACAAGCTTGAATTTAGGGACAGGATTTAATACAACAAATGTAACAAATATGGCAAATATGTTCCAAAATACAGGATATGCAGAAATGACAAGCTTGAATTTAGGTAGTGCATTTAATACAGCAAAAGTAACTAATATGAGTTATATGTTTAATGGAACTGCAAGTTCAAAAATGACAAAATTGTCATTAGGAGGAAACTTCTATACAGCAACAGTAACAAATATGACAAGTATGTTCCAAAATTGTGGTATAGGAAGTATGACAGAATTAGATTTAGGTCCAGCATTTACAAATATTGCAGCAACAAATACAAATATGTTTACTGAATGTGGACAGCAAGAAAATATAAAAATATATGTAGGTACAGCAATTTATTCAAATGAGAATGCAGTAAGATTAAACTTGAACTCAAGTACAACAGTAAGTTTTGAAAGAGGAAAAATTATAGCAAAATATCAACCAGAATGGCAAAAATCTACTACAACTCCAGATACTGCAAATACAGCAATAACAGTAGTATTAAGAGGAATAGTAAATACAACAAATTATGCTGGATATAATAAAAACATAACAAATAAATTTGCAAATGGAACAACAACACAAATAACAGTAGCGATAGATGGAGAATCAACTCCAAATAGCAGAATTATAAAAACAATAAGTGGTGCTAGTTCAACAGAAGCAGAAAGTGTTCAATGTAATGTAAGATTAACAGGATTTAATGAAGGGTACATATCATCAAAAGGATATAAAGAGTGGAGTGGTAATGTAGCATTAAACATACCGCAAGGAACCTTAACAGATGCATATGGAAATCCAAATTTAGCTCAAGAAATTAAAGAGGATGCAGTAGAGAAAAATACTGCAGGAGACTTATTCTTGGATTCTATAAAACCAGAAATAATATATGAATACTCAGAAACAACAATAAATCATGACAGTCAAACAGTAACTGTTGGATTTAGAGTTACAGATAAATATTTTGCAAATACATTGTTAACAGTAGAGCAATTGGCTAGCCAAATAACAGTAAAAGTTGACAGTGAAGCAGTAAATGTTGAAAAAGAAGTAAGAGAAATAAAAACATTGAATGAAACAGTAAATGGTCAAAATAGAACAGTTGGAAAGAAATATGAATTGGTAATTAGTAAATTAGACCAAGGTGATGGTATAAGATACAGTGGACCAATGCAGGTTGTATTCCCAGCAGGAATAGCAAAAGATGCATCAAATAATACCAATGCAGGAAAAACGATTTCAATTGGTGTAGATGATCCAGTAAATGATGCAGAACATAAATCAGAGGTTATAGTCGATGTAGTAAAACCAGTATGGTCAGTTGAAAACTTAAAAATTACTCAAGTAAATGGAAAAGCACAAGCAACAATGGATTTAATAGGAACAGACAAATACTTAAACAAAACAAATAGTAAAAGCTTAACTCCAAATGAGATAAAAGTTTTTGTAGATGGAGTAGATATTACAAGTATAGCAACAGGACTTAGCAAGAGTTTAGCAGGACCTATAGATATAGATAATGGAATAAAATATACACTAACAATTACTAACTTAGAGGAATCTTATGATGCATTTATTGCAGCAAGAAATGCTAATAAGAGAGTATATAGAGAGTACAGTGGAGATGTAACATTAGAGGTACCTGAAGGAAAATTAGTTGATAACTCAGGAAATAAAAGTTCAAAACTTTCAGTAAAGGTTGGAATAGTTGATACATTAAAGCCAGAAATAGTAAAAGTTTCATCAACAGTAAATCCAACGGCAAAAACAGAGACAATAATATTTGATGTTACAGATAAATATTTTGGAACAATATTAGATGAGCAAACACTTCTTTCAAAACTACATGTATTTGTAGATGAAGAAGCAGCAGATAGTATAACAAAACAAATAACAAATGTTGAAACACTAACAGATACAGTAGATGGAATATCTAAAACAGTTGGAAAGAGATATACATTAGTATTATCAAACTTTGAAAAAGAAGGACTACAAAGTGGATATGAATTTAAAGGAATAAGTGGAACTGTAAAGGTTACAGTAGATGCAGAAATTGCAACAGACTCTAACGGAAATACAAGTAATTCTGCAACATTAGCAGGAGACTTTACAGACTTTATTGAACCAAGTGTGGTTTATAGATTTTCAAAACCAGCAAGTGGTGCAAATTCTGTAACAATAACATTTGACGTAACAGATAAATATTATAAAAGCGGAGATTTAACATTAGCAGATTTAGCATTAAAAATGCAAAATGGTAAAAATTTAAGCAATTATATTGATATGAAAACAATATCTGGTGCACAAATTCAATTTGGAACACCTTCAAATGTTACTTGCACAACAGCAATGAATAAAACCGTAAATGGAACAGTTCAAAAAGGATTGACAAATCAAATAATAGGAAGACGTTATACAATAACGATTTCAAATTTAGAGCAAGCACAGATTAAAGATGGAGACCAATACTTAGAATATAGTGGTAATGTACAAATTGGAGTAGCAAAAGGTAAAGTAAAAGATCAAGAAAATAATACAAATCTTGCACAAACTATTACATTTGGTATAAATTTACCAGAAGGAACAGGAATAAAAGAAACTCTTGATATAGTAAAACCAATTTGGTCAGTAGAATCACAAACAGTAGACCTAGATAAACAAGAAGCAACAATAATTATTAAAGGTACAGATAAATATTTCTCAAAAAGTACATTAACAAATGATACGTTACAATTAATAATGAATGGTTCAAAAGTAACTACAAATGATACTGCTTCAGGAAGAACTCTTGAAATAACAGGGCAAAAAGAAATATATGAAGATTGGATAGAAAATGGAGTAACTTCACAACATTTAGTTGGGGTGGAATATACAATTATGGCAACAGGATTTGATGTTGATGAAGGACAAGTAAAAATAAGAATTCCAGAAGCAACCTTAACAGATAATTCAGAAAATAGCAGTAATGCATTAGAATTTATGTTATACAGTTGTTTAAAAGCAACTAATACAGAAACATCAGCAACAAGTGGATTCTTAGGAAATACTTCAATTCAAAGACAAAACATAGAAAGTGTAACATTTGAATCTGGTTTGTCAAAGATGATTAGTAGCACAAAATGGGATGTATCAGCTGGAAATGATGGTTCAATAATGGCATGGTATAAAACTGCAGCAAGTGGTGCTCTAGAAGTTTACATTGGAGGAACTACAGCAATATTTGCAAATCCAAATTCAAGTTATTTATTCGCAAATATTGGAACAGCAACAAAATGTACAGCAACAGAGGTTGTTAAGAATTTAGATTTAGTAACAACAAAAAGAGTAACAAATATGAGTTATATGTTCTTAAATACTGGTACAACAGCAATGACAACATTAAATTTAGGTTCAAACTTTAATACAGAAAAAGTAACAAATATGACATCTATGTTTAGTGGTTGTGGAATGAATAAAATGTCAACTCTAAACTTAGGAGGTAAATTCTACACAAGCGAAGTAACTCTTATGAATAATATGTTTAATAGTTGTGGTAGATATGCATTAACAGCATTAAATTTAGGAGAATATTTTGATACAAGCAAAGTAACAAATATGGCTGGAATGTTTAATTGTACAGGTTCAAGCCAAATGACAAGCTTTAATATTGGTAAAAAATTCGATACAACAAATGTAACAAGTATGTCTTGGATGTTTAATATGTTAGGAAATGCAAAATTAACAAGTTTAGACTTAGGTGATTTGTTCTATACAACAAATGTAACAAATATGGACTCAATGTTCTACAATTGTGGTTCATCTGCAATGACAACAATAGATTTAGGACCAGCATTTACAAAGATTGCTGGAACGAATACAAATTTTGCAACGAATTTTGGTAAATCTGGAGCAACATTGAATGCACCAGAGGCAATATATCAAGATAGCAAGAATTTCAGATTAGGAATTGAAAGTACAACAACACTAGCATATTCAAGAGGAACAATTACTCCAAAATATAGAACAGAATGGGTAGTAACTGCGAAAACTATTGATAAAACAAATAAAACAGTAAAAATAACATTGAGAGGAAGAACAAACTCACAATTAACTGTAACAGAATATCCGGGTGGAGCAAATGGACTTTTAAATAAGGATAAAGTAACAGTTTTGGTTGACGGAACAAATGTTAAAGCAGTACAAGACTCTATGGAAATTAGTTCTGCAAACTATATTACAAATTCTTCAACAAACAAGGTTGAAGTTGAACAAGTAATAACATTAAAAGATTTTGTTGAGGATGCAAGACAAACAGGAAAGAGTTATAAAGAATGGAGTGGAAATATTTCATTAAAAATAGCAAAAGATTCTGGACTAAAAGATGATTATGGAAGCGAAAATATAGCTCAAGACATAAATAATATAATATTAGCAGATGTAGTAAAGCCAGAATTTACTTATAAATATTCATCAACAGATATTAATTACACAAATAAAACATTAACAGTTGAATTTGATGTAGTAGATAAGTATTTTTCAAGTACAACTTTGAGTGCTACGAATGCAGTAAATAATATTACAGTAAAAATGATAGACATTAATGCAGTTCCAGCAAATATTACAAAAACATTGAAAAAGAAAACAATATCTGCAGATCAAACAAGTGGAAGCATTACATATAAAGCAAATGGAGATATTTATGAAAATTCAAGAAAAATAGGAGAAAGATATACTTTAGTAATTAGTGGATTAGAGCAAGCAAGTAAATCAGCAGATGGAAAATATAAAGATTACAGTGGACCAATGAGTGTGGCATTCCCAGCAGGAGTAATAACAGATACATCTGGAAACACAAGTGATCAAATAACAATTACTGTTGGTATAGATGAACCAGATAAATCTGGAATGCAAGAAATTGTGGATGTTGTAACACCAATTTGGGAAGCAAAAAGTACTACAATAGATAAATGGAATAAGAGAGCTATTATCCAATTACAAGGAACAGATAAATATTATGCAAGTAATAGTTTAGATACTTCAAAAATTACAGTATATGTTGACGGAAAAGAAATCACAAACATTGAAAAAACTTTAAGTGAATCAACTCCATTAACAGAAACTAGAAATGGCCAAGAGATGCAGTATGGTGTTGAATATACATTAACATTAAGTGGATTTTCAGAGCCAGACAGTGAGTTTATGACAGCAAGAAAGAATGGAAGTAGAGAATATCGAGAATATAGTGGAAAAACCGAAGTAAAGATTGCGGCAGGAACATTATCAGATGCACATAATACAAGCAAAGAACAAACAATTTCATTAGGAGATGTTGATTGTTTGAAACCTGATATTATTTATGAAACTTCAAATACAACAATAGACAAAGGAAACAAGATTTTAACAGTAGTGTTTGAGGTAACAGATAAATATTATAATGCATCAGCAAGTAGTTTGAAATTATCAGATTTAACAGTTACAGTTGATGGAAAAACAATGACATCAGCAGAATTAACAGCGAGTGTAAATTCATTAACAAAAACAGCTTTATCAAGTGGAAAAGGAACAAAATATACATTAGTAATTAAGAATTTACAACAAAATCCAAATGATGGTGTTGATTACAGTGGTATAGTATCAATTGCAATACCTAGTGGAAAATTTGCAGATACTACAGGTAATACAAATGATGCTAAAACAATTACTGTCGGTGTAGATACACCTACAAATGATGAAAATCATAATACAGGAACAATTGTCGATGTTGTTAGCCCTGTATGGAAAGCAGAAAACTTTAGAGCAAGTAGTGATAATACTCAAATATTAGTAGACCTTGTAGGAACAGATAAATATTTAGACACATCAAAAACATCTGTTGACCCAAGCAAGATTAAAGTAGTTATAAATAATCAAGACATAGAGGCAACAGCAGGAATTGCAGTTAATAAGTCTATTGAGTATAAAGGAACAAGAAGTGATATATTAACAGGTGCAAAAGATGTAATATATACATTAATATTATCAAACTTTAAAGAAAGTGATGAAACTTTCTTAGCAGCAAGAGCGGCAGGAACAAGATTATACAGAGAATATAGTGGATTTACTAAAATAGAAATGCCAGCAGGTCAATTAAAAGATACGTCAAATAATACAAACGTAAAAACAACATTAGATTTAGGAAGCATAGATAGACTTCCACCAGAAGTTGTAAAAGTATCTTCAACTGTTGACAAAACTAATAAGAAAGAAACTATAGTATTTGATATAGTAGATAAATATTTAAAAACTTCAACATTAGGAACAACTACAACAGAAGCAAATAATAATTTATCAAAATTACATGTATTTGTAGATGATGAAGCAGCAGATAACATAACTAAAAAAATTACAAAAGTTGAGAAATTAACTGATACAATAGGAACTACAACAAATCAATTAATTGGATATAGATATACATTAGAATTAACTAATTTTGAAAAGAGTAAGAATTCAAAAGGAGTTAAGGATTGGAGTGGTACTGTAAGAGTTGATGTTGATGCTGCAGTGGCAATAGATACAAATGGAAATACAAGTGACGAAACATCAATTGAATGTGATTTTGTAGACCTTATAAAACCATATCTAGAATATACTCACCAATCATCAGATATAAGTACAACAAACAAAACTTATACAATGAAATTTAAAATAACAGATAAATATTATAAAGCTGGAAAATTGACATTAAATGATTTAACAGTAAAAATTAAAAATGGTCAATTAAAAAATGGAAGCGAAATTGTTTATAATTTAAGTGATTTAGCAAAAGCAGGAACAGTTACACTTTCATTAAGTGATACAGAAGTATATGCAAATGATATAAATATAACAGATGAGACAACTGGAGAAGTAGGGTTATATACTAGCCAATTAATTGGTTATGAATATACATTGAAAATATCAAATCTAGAAAAATTACAAATTGCAGATGGTATGACAACAGCTGATTATAGTGGTATTATCAGTGTTGGAATAGCCGCAAATAAGGTATTAGATAGAACATATAATGGAAGCAATAATGGAAATACAGCATCAACAATAACTTCAGGTGTTAATATTCCTAATGGAAGCGGAAATGGAATAGTTGTGGATGTGGTAGACCCATTAATTAAAGGAGTTGGCACAGTAGCTGACCCAACAAAAGGTACAGCAACATTAACATTTAGAGCAACAGATTCTTATTTTGCAAGTAGTTCAATATCAGCAGCAAATATACAGATCTATGTAAATGGTGAACAAAAAGCAGTAGGTGTTGCTTCAGGAGATGGAATTACAAAAACTTTATCTCAAACTTCAAAAGAAGAGTTAAGACTACAAAATGGAACGACTTCGAATAAACAATATGGAATTGAATATACATTAAATATTACAGGTTACCCATCAAATATTAATCAGTTGAGAGTGGTAATTCCAGCAGGATTGGTATCTGATGAATCAGGCAACCACAATAAGGAAAAAGCATTTAACTTATTTAATACTTTAGCCACAGCTGAAGCAAATGCAAGTGCAACAACAGCATTTATGGGTAATACATATGGAATTCAAAGAGGAAAGATTGCACAAATAGTATTTGAAAGTTATATTGGAGGAACTTCAAGTACACGTTGGGATGTATCTGCACAAAAAGATCAATCTATTATGGCATGGTATAATGCAAATGAAAAACCAACTAGTGATACATATATTATCCATATAGGTAGTGAAACTTTAATTGGAGCAAATGTAAATTCAAGCAATTGGTTTAGTTATATAGGATATGATTCTAATTGTAAGGCAACAAGTGAAGAAAGCGATCCAATTATAAAGAACTTAAATATAATAAGTGTTGCAAATGTAACAAATATGTCAAACATGTTTGCATATCTTGGATATAGTAATATGACTACATTTAGTTTAAGTAGTAATTTCTATACAACTAATGTAACAAATATGAGTGGAATGTTCAAATACGCGGGATTTACAAAAATGACAACATTAAACTTAGGAGCTAACTTTAATACAAGTAAGGTAACAAATATGAGTTCTATGTTTAATTATACAGGATATACTGCAATGACTGGTCTAAATTTGGGTTCAGCATTCCATACAAACAAAGTAACAAATATGTCTGCTATGTTTGGAGAAACAGGATATACTGCAATGACAAGTTTAAATTTAGGCACAAATTTTGATACTAGTGCAGTAACTTCTATGAGTTGGATGTTTAGTAATTGTGGACATGACAAGATGACAAGTTTAACATTAGGTGCTAACTTTAATACAAGTTTAGTAACAACAATGCAAGGAATGTTTAATGGGACAGGAAATAAATTATTAACAAGCTTAGACTTAGGAGATTTATTCTACACAACAAATGTAGAAAATATGACAAATATGTTTAGTAACTGTGGTACAGGTGCAATGACATCACTTGACTTAGGACCAGCATTTACAAAGATTGCATCAACAAATACTGAATTTGCAACGAATTTAGGAAAATCAGGTTTTGTTGCTTATGTACCAGAAGCGATTTACCAAGATTCTACTCACTTTAGAATAGGTGGAGCAGGTTCAACAGCAATTGCATGTACAAGTGGAAGAACGATAAATCCAAAATATAGAACAGAATGGGTAGTAGAAACAACAGCATTTAATACAACTAATAAAACTTTAGCAATAACATTAAGAGGTAGGACAAATTCACAAGTAACAGCAAGTGAGTACAAGAGTGATGTAAGTGGAGAAATTACAGATAAAACTAAAGTAGAATTCTACATGAACATTGGAGGTACATTAACAAAAATGTCTAATGTATCAATAAGCTTAGGAACAGCAAGTCAAACCACTCAAAATGCATCTAAAGGAACAAAAGAAGTATTACAAACAATAACAATTGGAAACTTAGAAGAAACTGCAAGACAATCTGGAAAATTATATAAGGAATACAGTGGAAACATTATTGTTAAGGTACTTCAAGATTCTGGATTGAAAGATTCTTATGGCAATGGAAGTCAAAATATTGATCAAAGTGTTTCAACATCAGATGTAGACAAAAATACAACAGGAAAGCTATTTGCAGACTTTATAAAACCAGAATTCAATTATTTATCATCAGAAACAACAATAAATCATAATACAAAAACAGTTACAATATTGTTCAGTGTAAGAGATAAATATTTTAGTACTTCAGGATTAACAGCAGATACAACAGCATCTAAAATTTCAGTAACAGTTGCTGATGAAGATGTAAATAGTAAGATAACTAAGAAATTAGAAATTGCTGAAGAAGAAAAAGATGTAATAAATGGAAAGAACCAGAAAGTTGGAGAAAAATACAGATTAACAATAACAGGTTTAGACCATAAAGATGGAACTCATTACAGTGGAATAATGCAATTAGGATTTGCAAAAGACCTAGTTGTAGACTTATCTGGAAATAAAAATGATGCACAAACAATAACAATAGGAGTAGATACACCAAATGGATCAGGCTCTGGAAGTATAGTCGATGTAGTAGACCCAGTATGGAATACACAAAACTTTACAATAGATAAGACAAATAAAAAGATAACTGTAGACTTAATAGGAACAGATAAGTATTATTTAAGCGATAGCTTAACAACAGACAAGATTAAAGTTTTTGTAGATGGAAAAGAAGCATCAAGCATAACAAAACAACTAAGTGATAGTTCTTCAGTTACAAATGGTGTAAAATATACCTTAACTCTTTCTGGATGGGAAGAAACAAGTGAACAAACAGAAAATATATATAAAGAGTGGAGCGGTATAACAAAGATTCAAATAGCAGCAGGAACATTAAAAGATAAATATACTAATACAAGTAAACAACACGAATTTACATTAGGACATGTGGACTTTATAAAACCAGTAATTAAGAAAGCATCTTCATCAAAGAATGCAACAAATGGTACAGAAACAATATTATTTAATGTAATTGATAAATATTTGGATACAACAAGTACATTATCAGCAAATGATATTACAGTTTATGTAGATAAAGTTGAGGCAACAGGATTAACTAAGACATTAACTAAAACTTCAACACAATTTACAGCATCAATTAATGGAAGTACACAGGTTGTAGGCCAACAATATCAATTGGTATTGTCAGGATTTAAACAAGCTCGTTCAAGTATTGATTCAACAAAAAATTATACAGAATGGAGTGGAACTGTTTCAATAGATGTTGCAGCTGGAAAGATAAAAGACAAAATAGTTAGTCCAAATACAACTGCAAATACAAACAACCAAACTACAATATATGGTGATTTCGTAGACTTTATAAAACCAGAAATCACTTATAAATATGCAGCCTCAGATATTAATTATACAAATAAAACATTTACAATGGATTTTGAAATTACAGATAAATACTTTAACAGTATTACAGAATTGACAACTCAAAATATAACACAATATGTAACAATAAAAGTTGATGGTGTAGACATAACAAATAATACAGCAATTACAAAAGAAATTATTTCTACAACAAATGTAACTGCTGGAACAACTGCAAAACCAATCAATAAGACTGTTAATGGAACTGTTCAAACTGGATTGACAAATCAAGTAATAGGAAGACATTATAAATTGAGAATATCTGGATTGCAACAAGCAATAAAAACAGGAAATACCTTAGATTATAGTGGTGTTATAACAGTTGCATTTAAAGAAGGAATTGCAACAGATACAACAACAAATAAAAATGCAGCAACAACAATAACTTCAGGAGTTAACTTACCAGGTGGTTCTGGCTCTGGAACAATAGTCGATGTTGTTGACCCAATGTGGGAACAAATCGGTAGAGCAAGTGTAGAAGCTGGTAAGGGAACAGCAAGTATGGTAATTAGAGGAACTGATAAATACTTGAATAAAGTAACTAGTGCATTGACATCTGGAAAAATAACAGTAACAGTTAATGGAACAACTCCAACAACAACAGTAACAGTAAATGTACAAGAAGATACTTCAATATCAGAGACATGGGCAAAACAATATAAAGTAACACTTACAGGATTTGATCCAAAGGCTTATCAGGTAGCATTTAAGATACCTGCAGGAGTGTTGGTTGATGGTTATGGAAATACAAGTAAAGAAAAAGAATTTATCTTGTTTAGTAGTTTAAAGAAAACTAATACTGAAACAGCATCAACAAGTTTATTCTTAGGAATTACAGGAGTTCAAAGACAAAATGTTGAACAAGTAATATTTGAGGAATATATTGATGATTCAAAGACATTGTTTGATGTATCAGCAGCTCAAGATAGAACAATAATGGCTTGGTATGAAAAAACTTCAAGAAATACTTACATTGTTCATATAGGAAGTACAATAATAATAAATGGAAATCAAGATTCAACAAACTTATTTAATTATGTTGGATATAGTACAAATTGTGCGGTTACAAACGAAGCATCTAATAAGATAATAAAGAATATTGAGTTATTACATGTAGACAATGTAACAAATATGAAGAATATGTTCGCATATTTAGGCTATGGTAAAATGCAAACATTTAGCTTAGGAAGTGCATTTGATACAACAAATGTAACTGATATGAGCGGAATGTTCCAATATACTGGATTTGCAGCAATGACAAGTATAGACTTGGCAGGAAAATTTAATACAATAAATGTAACAAAGATGAATTCTATGTTTGACCATACAGGATATACTGCTATGACAGGATTGAATTTAGGCGGTAAGTTTAATACAGCTAAAGTAACAGAAATGAGTTCTATGTTTGCAGACACAGGATATACAAAGATGACAACTTTAAACTTAGGCGGAGAATTTAGTACATTAAAAGTAACTAAAATGGATTGGATGTTCAAAAATTGTGGACATGAAGCATTAACCGCATTGAACTTAGGCTCTAAATTTAATACAAGTATAGTACAAACAATGGAAGGAATGTTTAATGCAACAGGATATAAAGCTATGGTAAGTTTGGATTTGGGTGATAACTTCTATACATCAACAGTAACTAACATGGATAATATGTTTGATTCAACAGGTGCAGTGTCAATGATGGCATTGGATATGGGACCAAACTTTAAGAAGATAGCAGCTAAACATGTAAACTTTGCTACTAACTGCGGAAAGAAAGATGTTGTAATATATGCTCCAGAGGTAATATATTCAACACAAACTTCTTTCAAATTAGGAATATAGTTTATATAACTAATGCTGAGAGGGAGCGGAAAACTTTTAAAGAGTTTTCTGCTCTTTTTTTATGGTACCCTTCCACTTTGTGAACTCTTTCCATAAAATCGCATAGAATTTCTAAAATTTCTTCATGCACATTCGACATTTCATTCAAAGTTTATAGTTCTAAGGATTAATTTTTATAAAATATACAATAATTGTAAAAAAACTCTTGCTAAATAGAGCAAGATGTGTTATATTAATAATGTACTTGAATTTAGTACAAAACAACTTAGTGTTTACACAAAATAAATTTTTGATTTTTTCAGTAATTTTATTCAATGAAACAATCATTATTAAAAAAATTTCATAAGAGAACGGAGAGTGATGCCTATGCTCCTTTATTAAGTGTACCCTAAAGAAAAAATGCACAAAAGATTGCTAAAAATAGAAAAAAACGATATAATGAAAGGAGAGATAGGATGGTTTTTAATTTAGAAAGAAATCCAGAACTAAAGATGAAAAGCGATATAATTTTTAAAGCATTTTTCAGCAGAAAAGAAAATGAAGTTTTTTTACAAGAGTTTTTGGAGACAATATTAAAGAAAAAAATAAAAATAAAGATGGTAGGACATGATGTAAGCTTGGATAAACTAGAAAAAGATCAGAAATATGGGATACTAGATTTAGGAGTAGAACTAGAAAATGGCGAATACATAAATATAGAAATACAGTTAAAGGACTATCATAATATAGAAGAAAGAACTACATTTTATGCAAGTAAGAAAATATCAGAACAAATGAAATCTGGAGAAGGATATAAGAATCTAAAACCAGTTATTATAATAGCAATATTAGATTATGAATTTATAGAGTTGCCAGAATATGTTACAGAAACAGTAAGAGTGGCAGCAGAACATAGGGGCTATGAACTAAATAATAGTGTAAAATATTATTATATAGAGTTAAGTAAGTTTAGAAAACGAAACCCGGATATGACTAATCCGCTGAACCAGTGGCTTTGTTTTCTGGACATGGAAAGGGGGGACTTGTTAGAAATGGCAAGTAAAGAAAATAAAAATGTAAAGAAAGCTATGGAAAACTATGAAGTATTAACAGGGGATGCAGAAGTGAAGAGATTGGCTGAAATTAGGCTGATGTCAAAACTGGAGGAAAAATCTGCTTTATCGACTGCGAGAGAAGAAGGTATAAGAAAAGGAATAAAGGAAGTTGCAAAGAATTTGTTAAAAGAAAAAGTACCTATTGAAAAAATAGCAAAAAGTACAGGATTAAGTGAGGAAGAACTAAAGGAATTGTCAAAAGAAGAATAAGAGATTAAAGAAAGAATACGAAAAAATCACTAAAAACAAAGAAATGATATAATGAAGGGAGAAATTTAATATAAATGGCAAGTAAAGAAAATAAAAATGTAAAGAAAGCTATGGAGAACTATGAAGTATTAACAGGGGATGCAGAAGTTAAGAGACTGGCTGAAATTAGGTTAATGTCAAAACTGGAGGAAAAATCTGCTTTATTGACTGAGAGAGAAGCTGGAAGAGAAGAGGGAAGAGAAGAAGGAATAAAAGAAGGAGAAACAAAAGGAATAAAAAGGGGCAGAAAGGAAGGGAAAGAAGAAGGAATAAAAGAAGTTGCGAAGAAGTTATTAAAAGAAAAAATGCCAATTAAAAAAATAGCAGAAATCACAGGATTGAGCGAGAAAGAACTAAAGGAATTAGCAAAAGAAGAATAAGAGATTAAATTAATGTGTAAAATAAAAAATAAGTATAGATGGATTGTGTAAAATATAGAAACAGTCCATCTATTTTTTGCTTTTTATTGAAGAAAATTTATTAGTTAAATTTGGCTAACAAAATACTCAAATAATATTATCCAATTGATGCTCAAATTACCGAAAAATTCCTCGAAAAAAGACGTAAAAAAACTTGAAAAAAATATGCTAATATGATTAAATAAAGGAAGCGATATGAGATTAAAAATAATTGCAAAAAATACAAAAGAAGGGTGATTTTTCATGTATAGAAAACAAGCAAATAAAAATACGGGAGAGCCAAAAGTAATAGAATTAAATTTAAGTGCAACAGTAGCAGTAATAATAGCAATAATAGTATTAATTGTAACAGTAACATCAGTAAAAGTAATAACCACAATAATAGAAGTAAAAGAAAGTAGAAAATTAAATAATGAAGAGCAAAATGCAAATGAAAGAGTAACATATGTAAATAGTACATTAAAAGACGAAAGTGGAAAGATAGTAAATGAGACAGACGCAGATGGAAATGTAATACAAGTACCAGTTCCAAAAGGATATAGTGCCTCAAAAATAGAAGGAGAAACAACAGCAAGTAAAGGCTTTGTTATTTATGAAGGAGATGTAGATTGGAGTACAATTTTAGTAGATAGTGAAAGTACTCAAAGCAATGCAGCTATAGATGAACCAGCATTTGATGATGATTTAGTTGTAATAAATGAGAATATGGCTGAAAGTGATACTGTGCAAGATACCAATGATGATGAAAATACATCTGATGATGCCACAACCAATGACGACACAACTACAGATACCACAACTCCAACCCAAGAAGAAATAAACATATTTAATTTGCAAAAAACAAGAAATCAATATGTATGGGTACCAGTAGATGACCCAACTAGAATATATGGAGTAGACAGTAAAGGAAAAATATGGGGAAAGTTGTATAGTTTTTCTAGTACGGGAAGAACAGCATTGAATTGGACAGAGACAAATGGAATAATGAACATAACTAATAAAATAGGTTATAGAGAACCTGACGTTTTTAAAGGTACAACTGATTGGTATTTTAGTAGATATAATTTAGGAGTTGTAGAAACAAAATATGAAATGTTAACAAAAGAATTAGAACAAAATTACTATAAAATGATAGAAAGTATAAAAAAATATGGAGGATTTTATATAGGAAGGTATGAAACGGGTGGATTGAATGGAACTGCAGTGGTAAGAAAGATGGATATAGATATATCAAGAAATGACTGGAAGGAAAATTATAAAAAATGTTTGACATTAAGGGGAAAAAATACATATGTAAAAACATTAATGATATTTGGAAATTTATGGGATGAAACATTAGAATGGTTAGTAAAATCTGGGGCAACAATATCAGACGGAACCGTACTAACATATCAATTAATAAAGAATACTGAGGCATTTGGAAATTATTATTATACAACATTTAAGTATATAGCTGGTAATGCAAATGTCCCAGTATTAACAGAAGTAAAAGAACCAAAAGTAACTACAATGATTCCGACAGGAAGTGCAGAATATTCAAAAATAAATAATATATATGATTTGGCTGGAAACGTGTGGGATGTAACTATAGAGGCTCATTCTACAGGAAGCAGAGTTTTTCGTGGTGGCAGTTATAACTATGATGTTCCAGTCTTTAATCGTAGTGATGTTGTTCCTGGCGGAGATATTCCTGCGCATGGTTGTCGTAGTGTACTTTGGATAAAATAATTTTGGGATTCTGAAGTACCGTAACCTGATAAAGTCCTAAACATAAGAAAAACTTTGAAAGAAATAGAAGGGGGGAACACCAAAGAAATGAAAAACAGAAGACTTACGAAAAAAAGTATAATAAGTATTATAATTATACTAGTAGCAGTAAGTATAATAATAGGAATATATTCAATAATATCAAATAAAAAAACAAATAGAATGATGTTATCTCCAGAGTTGGAAAGAACGCAAGCATATGATGATGTAAAAGATGGAGACAATAATGTAAAAGATACAGAAGGAAATGATATAAGTACAGTTAAGTTTGATGCATTTTTTCTAAAAGATAAAAATGGAGACGGAGTGGCAGAATCAATAAGAGGAACATGTAATGAAGTTGGAGGACAAGCCACACTATACATGAATTTAAGTGTTGCAGAAGAAGGATATCTTACAAATGGAAAAATAACAATAAATTCAAAAAATTTTTATTTTAATACATCAATAGTAAAGGACAACGAAGTTGAAGAAAATTATGTTTCTACAAATACAAAAGAAATAAAACTAAAGGACATAACAAATGGAACACAAAAATTATTAATGGGTTCTGTACGTTCAGGTGATTATTCTAGCTCAAGTAGTAGAACATCTGCAATAGGAAATGATACAAGTAATTATAGCAAAGAAAATTCAGTAACATTTTCTGGAACATATGTAGATAGTAGTGGAAATGAAAAAACATTTACTAAAATAGTGCCATTTGTAATAGATTGGTATGGAGAAGTAGATGCATCAATAACACCTAAAACTCAAACAGTTGAAATAAAAGAAATGAATTCTTTAGTAAAAGAAGAAGGATTAGAATTAAATTTTGATATAAAAACTGCCGAAAGTAAAAATCAACTGATATTAGAAAGTTCAGAAATAACAGGAACAATACCAGAATTTAATGGATATAAGCCAACATCAGTAAAAATATCTGGAACAAATGTAACATATACATATGATGCTGAAACAAGTATATATACAGCAACTAAGTCATCTATAATAGATGAAAATGGAAAAATAACTTCAAATGCATATTCATATACATCATCAGGTACTAAATACAGTACATTTAATTTCACAATAATATATCCTGCAGAAGCATATCAAGAATTAGGAGAAGATGTAACAAGTTTTGAATTAGCAATTCCAGTAGAAGCAATAAACAAAGGATATAACAATCCAAATGAGAGTAATGGATTTACAAATCCATATGTATCCAATACAGCAACTGGAGTTGTAACAACAACATGGAGAAAAAAACAAGAAATAAGTCAAACATATTCACCAGCATTTTCAGTATATGTAGGAACATATATGGGCTCTCCATATTATGATTATGTAGTATCAAAAAAGAAAACAATTAATATTTATAATGGCATATCATTGGAAGAAACAGATGACAAATATATAGTACAATGGAGAGCATATACAGGAACAAATGGGATTACAGATGGAATAATAATGAATGAAACAACAGGAAAAACAGACCAATTTTTAAATACATCTGCTAAATATGATTCTATGGAAGAAATAACAACAAATACAGGAATTTATTTTAGCGGAACAGATACACTAAAATCAGATGGTTGGATAAAAGTTTATGATTTAGAAACAAATACATTATTAAAAACATTTACAGCAAATGATTGGAAAACATATACATCATCAAATCCATATAAATATGAAACACCAGTAAAACATGTAAGAGTAGAAACAAGTAGTACAAATGCATCTAGTTACTTTTATGTATATAATGTTAAAGAACTTGATGATGAATATATAACTACAAATTATACAAGAGAGGAATTTGATAATTTATCATATATTTATAGTTATTTAGATGGATATATGATAAACACCAAAACAGATGCAAGTGAAGAAATAACATATTATTATAAGGCAACAGCAAGTAATAAAGCATTATATGAGGCACAAACATCTATAGCAACAATTTCAATAAGAGAAAATACAATTTCAACACATGCAACAGCAGAGCATCAACAGATAACAATATCAACAGTAACTTCAGGATATAATGAACAAGGATGGAAAAATGGTACGTTCCTAGTACAATTACCAAGTGAAATAATTTTATCTGAAATTAATGATGTGACAACTAATAATGAAAATGTAAAAATAACAGCATATGACCTTTATGAAGATAATGGAAATTATTATATAAAAATCTTAACACAAAGTGCAAATGAAGAAACATTTAATATTATAGTAGATTGTGATTTGACTCCAGATCCAAGAATTGCAAAAACAACAAAACAAGTTAAATTATGGGCGGTACATGAGAATGCATGTGATTATTACTATAAAGGAGCAGATACATATGATATAGATGGAGATTCTAACACTACAGAAAAGGTAAACTATAGAGAAACTTCTTTAACATTTGAGCCAGGTTCTAGTTTAAATACAACACAAACAGGAAGTAATTATGGGGAAGAAGGTGGAGTAACTATAGCTCCAAGAGTTGCAAAAACAGATAAAAATCAAAGAACTGCAAATATTACAGTATCTGCAACAAATAATTATACATATGATATACAAGATGTAAAAATCCTTGGTGTAGTACCATTTGAAGGAAATCAATATGTATTAAGTGGAAATGATTTAGGTTCTACATTTACCGCATATATGAGCAATACTGGAATTATCACATTAACAGATGTAATAAAAGATAAAGTAACAATATATTATTCAACAGCAGAAAGACCAAATCAAGATTTATCTGATGCATCAAATGGATGGACATTATCTAAAGAGGTTCAAGATTGGACAAAGATAAAGACATATTTAATAGTATTAGACAATTCACACAAATTAGCATCAGGAGATAAAATAGAATTTGAATATGAAATTCAATTACCACAAGGTGTAGATTATAATGAGGTTACATATTCAGAACATGCAATATATTTTGCATTAAACACAGAAGAAGGATTGTATTATACTTCAACAGGTTCTGCAAAATTAGGCTTTATGATTGCTAAACAATATGATTTAGAAATTGTAAAATATCAAAAAAATTCAACTAAGACATTACAAGGAATAACATTTGCAGTTACAGAAGATGGAGCAGATACAAGTACAATAAAAGTAACAGACCAAGATGGTAAAATTGTAATTACTGGTTTATATGTAGAAAGATATTATACAATAAAAGAATTAAAAACAACAGATGACTATGTATTAAACGAAGAAGAAATAAGATTTTATACATATACCAAAATAAATGAAGATGGTTCGGAAAGTTTGTATTTGACATATCCAAGCAAGGAAAAAGAGAGCTCACATTTAAATTTAATTTATGGCACAGTAAAGGCAGATGAGGTAATACCTCCAACTGATGGAAAAGACTATAAAATTCAAGTAAAGATACAAGATGAAGTAAAAGCGAAACTTGCTATAAATAAAACAGATACAGCAGGACAAGCATTAAAAAATGTTAAATTCAGATTAACTGGAGAAGGTAAAGATGGTGAAATATTAACAACAGATAAAAATGGTAATATTAATACTGCGGGATTATTCTTAGACAAAGAATATACTTTAGAAGAGATAAAGGCAGATAAGTATTATATACCACAAACACCAATTAAATTTACAATAACAAATAATGCTGGAACATTTGAATTAAAATATACAGATAATGGTTCAACAAAGACAAAACAAATAACTACAGTAGAGGAAATACCTACAATTAATTTGAATTTACAAAATGAAAAAATACCAGCATATAGTTTGCAATTAACTAAATATGCAAAAGGTGAAAAAGATTCTAATGGAAAAGACAAAACACTAGAAAGAGCACAATATTTAATTACAGGTGAAGGAATAAAAAAAGGCGGAAAAGTTTATACAACAGATGCCAATGGAATACTTACAATTAATGATTTATATGAATATGTTGACGGAAAATATATAACAGGTGAATATACAATAAAAGAAATTTATGCACCAGAGGGATATTCTTTAGATGCTACTGAACTTAAGTTTAAAGCATATAGAGAAAATGGAACATTGAAAATACAAGTTCTTGATGGAGAATCAGTAATTAGAACAATTACACAAGCTGATTCTGATACATCTGAAAAGGATTTAAATATTAAAGATGCTAGTTCTTCAACACCAGTAATTCAAATTGGTGTTGAAGATGGACAAATCTTCTCAATTTATAAATATTATCGAAATGGAACCTCAAGCCCAAAAGTTCCAATTGCAGGAACTAGATTTAAAATTACAGATTTAAATGGAAATTATGTAAAAGGTTCTGATGGAAAAATTGTTGGGGAATATTTTGATACAACACCAGCACAATTGCCAGTTCCTGATATAACATTATCTTCAACAGGTACATATCAATGGACACAAAGAGATGATGGAACTTGGGAGAGTACAGGCATTTATCATCAAGCAAGTAAAACAACAACCTTAACTTCTAATGAAATAGATTTACAACAATCTGCAACTCTTAAATTTGATTGGTCTGTATCATCAGAAAGTGTAAGTTATGATTATGTATATTATACAATTACAGATTTAAATACAAATAAAGCTATAAACGGAACTGGAACTTCAACTAAAATAGGTGGTACAGGATATGGAACAATTTATGATAGCTTAAAGTTCTTAAGTGTATCTTTAGATTTAGAAGCAGGAAGGTATAAAATAGAATTCACTTATAGAAAAGATGGTTCAAGAGATAAAGGACTTGATGCTGCATTTGTAAAAAATATTAGATTTGAACAAATACCAGTAGAAAAAACAGACTGTTATGCGGTAACTACAGACTCAAATGGGCAAATAACAGCAAACTTACCAGAAGGACTATATAAAGCAATAGAAGTATATACAGATGATAAGTATATATTACCAGAAAAAGAAGCAGACAGAACATATTACTTTGGAATAGGGGCATCACAAGCAGAAACTTTTGACTGGGTAACAGGATTAACAGGACAAGGATGGAACTATGTAAATTCTGTGGCACCACTAAAAAATGGAGGAGTAATAGCAGTAGGTTCATTCTCTAAATATTCTGCAGATGTTGTTGCAGGAGCAACAGACGGAATAGATGTAGACAACGATGGAGTAGTAGACAAAACATCAGAAGGAAATAATGATGGATTAATAATTGATTATGACACAGATGGAAAAGTAGTTTGGGCGAAAACTTTTGGAGGAGAAGATGACGATTCATTAAGTAAGGTTATTCAAACATCAGATGGAGGATATGTAGCAGTAGGATATGCAGAAAGTAATTCTATAAAATATGCTGGAAATGTAATAACTGAAATTTCAAGAACATCAACTACAGAATTATCACAAAAAGATGCAATTTTATTGAAGTTAGACGAAAATGGAAATTATCAATGGGGCTTAAGAATTGGTGGAACATATGATGATGAAATTCAATCAGTAATAGAAACAAGTCAAGGAAATTATGTAATAACAGGAAAATACTACAGTTCACCATTTAATTTCTACGATAGAGCAGGAACAGAAGTTAAAGGAACAATGACAAACGCAGGAGAAAGATATGCATTTGTAGCATCATATTCAGATACAGGGGTATATCAATGGAGTCAAACAATTGGAGGAACAGATAATCAAGACGCACCAGATTTAACAGAATATTCTGCAGGAATTGCAGTGGCTTCAAATTCAGATACATATGCACGTATAAGTCTATATAGTTTAGCAGGTTCATCTATAAAAAGAGCATTTTCAATTGGTAGTGGCTCAGTAAGTAAAATAACAAGTTTGGATACTTCTGCAGATGGAAATATTATTGCAGGTGTAAATTATACTGGAACACAATTTGATGCTGGAATATATCAAGTAACATCAACAGGAACTTCAACAAGAATTTATGAACTAACAGGTACATATGATGAATATGTTTCAGATGTACAAGTAACCTCTGATGGAGGAATACTATTTGGAGGATGGTATTATTCAAAAGATACAGCAGGAACAGATGGAACAACATTTGACGAGGAACTTGGAGATAATGCATGTGATGGATATGTAATAAAATTAAATTCTAAAAATGCAGTTGAATATTCAAGCAGATTATATGGTGATGATTATGATGGTGTAACAACAGTAACAGAAACTAAAAATGGAGCATTGGTAGCAGGAGGATTTTTCAATTCTTCAACATTAAGTGCTACAAATTGTGAAATAGAAAGAAGTGAAGATGATACAACACCAAAAGAGCAAATGCTAACAAGAGTTGGAAATTCAGAGGCATTTGTAATTGAACTAGGAGCATCAGGGGCATCAGTTCCAGAAGCTCAAAAGCTTGAAGTAGAAAACAAAATTAAGAATTTTAAAATAACAACAGAAGTAAAGAAAAACAATAATGTATTTGGAGGAAACATAGACGGTCAGACAGGTGTAACAGTAGATGGGGTAGAATACACAAAAGATGGTATTCGTTATGTAGAAAAAGTAGAATATGGAAAAGAATCTACACAAACAATAAAAATAACACCAGATTCAAAATATGTAATAAACAATATAACAATAAATGGCAAAGAATATACAAATTTTACAACAGCGGATGATGGAACAGTAACATTACCAATATTTGAAGATGTAAGGGAAGACAAGCATATAATCGTACAATTTAGTAATACAGTATCTAACATAGAAGTAAACCACTTCTTATGGACAAAAGATGGAGGAACAACAACAACTAAAGTTGCAGAAACAGAGACAAGTACAGGAGATGTAGGAGCAAATTATGAAACATCACCAGACACAGATATAGAATATGTAATAATAACAAACGCAGATTATTATGGAGATAATATTCCAGACGGATTAAATCCAGCTGATTATTATATTCCAGACAATTATAAAGGAACATACGAAGAAGGAACAAAACAAGTAATAAACTATTATTACAAAGAAAAAACATATACATTAACAGTACATCATTATATAGATGGAACAAATGAATCAGTTCCTTTAAAAGGTTCAACAACAGGAGAAAAAGTAGCAGATGAGCTAACAAAAGATTTGAAAAAAGGTGCAGAATATACAACTTTACAAGCAAGTGAAGATAAAATAGACTACTCAATTTATGAATTGGTAGGAACACCAGAAAATGCTACAGGAACAATACAAGAAGATACAGAAGTAACTTATTATTACAAAATAAAAACTGCTGATATAAGAATAACAAAAGTAGCAGAAGAAGATCATGAAAAAACTTTAGCAGATACACAATTTAATTTATATCAATTTATAGGAACAACAGCAACAGATGATTTGATAGATACTCAAAATGTAAGTTCAGATTGGAAATTAGTTGGAACATATGCATCATCAAATACAGGACTTTTAAAACTAGAAGAATTACCAATAGATAAAGAATACAGATTAGTAGAAATAAAATCAGCAGAAGGAAGAATGATTCCAAATGGACAATGGAAAATTCAATTTGTTACTGGAACATATGACACATCAGATACTTCAATAGTTACTATTAATGGAACACCATTAAAAATAAATGCAGTAGGAAATCCACCAGCAATGATAAAAACAGATGATGGAAAATTATTACTTCCAAATAAGGAATACTATAATTTCCCTACAAGTGGAGGCTTTGGATTGAAAAACTATTATCAAATAGGAATAGTGGTATTATCTATAGGAGTTGCTTTAGGAGTTTTAGCAGGAGCAAAAAAATGCATTTTAATAAATGCGAGAAATAAAAGGAAGAGGAGAATAAACAAATGAAAGAAAAAACAAGTTTTAAAACAATAGTTATAGCTATTGTAACAGTTTTAATGCTAATGGGATTAAACTTGCCAGCATATGCAAGCATTACAACTACAACAAACACAAAAGACATTACTGTTTCAGGAATAGAAGCAGGAGCAAAAGTATCAGCATATCAATTAGCAACAGTTAATTATGATTACACAGCTGACCAACCACAAGCTGTACCATATACATGGAATAACAATGTAAAAACATGGGTAGATGCTAATTATTCAGCATATTCAGACCCAGAAAACTTTTACAAAAACGTAACAAGTAATTCAGATGAAGCAAAAGTATTTTATAGTGCATTATCAGCAGCTATAAAAGGAGGAACAGTTTCATTAACAGCAAAAACACAAACAGCAACAGGAACAGCATCATATCCTGTTACAGATGAAAAATTAACAGGAAGTGTTACATTCACAGGATGTGAAATGGGAACATATTTAATTTTAATTGAAAATGGATATATGGTTTATACACCATCAGTAATAAACTTAACACCAGAATTTGATAATACAACAAAAGAGTGGAAGTTACCAGATTCAATGTCAGTAACAGTAAAAGCAACAAAACCACAAATCACAAAAACAGTTACAGATGAGACAAAAACAAAAGATAATTATAGCACAAAAGATACAATACCATTCACAATTGTAGCAGATATTCCTACATATGCTACAGGAAGCTTAGCCAAATCTTATAAAATAAGTGATGCATTAAGCAATGGATTAACAGTAGACAAAGCAACAATCAAAGTTTTTGGACAAAAAGGTTCAGCAACACCTGGTCAATTAACAGAAACAACAGACTATACACTTACAGCAACAGGAAATACAGCATTTGATGTTGACTTAAAATATGATCAAATTAAAAACTATGATAAAGTAAAAGTTACTTACAGTGCAAAATTAACAGCTGGAGCTTCAACAAATGTTGGAGGTGCTGGAAACTCAAATACAGCAATATTAACATATAGCAATAACCCATATGACACAACAAGTTCACAAACACAAGAAACAAGTAATAAAGTATTCACATATGGGGCAGAAATCACAAAAACAGATAAAACAACTGGAGAAGCTTTAAAAGGAGCTGAATTCGAACTAGCAATTGGTGCAGAAAAAGTATACTTTGTAAAAACAGTTGATGGAGTATATTATCAAGCAAATCAATCAGATGCTGGAGCAACAACAAAATTAGTTGTAGATGATAATGGAAAATTAGCTTTATATGGATTAGATGAAGGAACATATAGCTTATCAGAAACAAAAGCACCAGATGGATATAATAAATCAACAGAAGCAAAAACAATTACAATAACAGATGCTAATATAGATGGAGCTTTAGATGATGAAGAAGGAACAACAGGAATTTACAAATTAACATTCCCAAATGCAAAAGGTTTCCAATTACCAGTAACAGGTGGTGCAGGAACAGTAGCATTTGTTGCAGGAGGAATTATATTTGTTGGATTAGGAATTTTATTATTAGTAGCAGTTGCAAAAAAGAATAATTCACAAAACTAGTTAAAAACGGACGGCCTTTTATAGACCGTCCTATATTTTCAAAGAGGGAAAGATGAAAAGCGAAAAAATATTATTAATAATTGCCATTATATTTATAATAGTAGGAACAGGAATATTTTTATATCCTAGTATAAGTAACTATTTTGCAGAAAAAAATCATGTAGAAGCAATACGAAACTATGATAAAATGGTTGTAAAAATAGGAGAAGATTCACTAAAAAAAGAAAAAGAAAAAGCTCAAACATATAATGAAAATTTATCTGGAGACCCAGTACATGACCCATTTGTTTTAGGAAGTGGTTATGCATTACCAGAAAATTATAAAGAAGTATTAAATCTTTCTGAAGATGGAATAATGGGTTACATACAGATTCCTAAGATTTTAGTTGACTTACCTATTTATCATGGCACAAGTGAAGAAGTGTTAGAAAAAGGAGTTGGGCATATTCAAAATACATCAGTGCCAATTGGAGGAAATTCTACACATTCAGTATTAACAGGACATACAGGGTTGCCAAATGCGGAATTGTTTACAAGACTTGATGAACTTGTAGTAGGAGATATATTTTATATTCATGTATTAAATGATATATTAACATATAAAGTATATGAAATAAAAGTCGTACTTCCAGATAATATAGACGAATTAAGGATAACAAGTGGAGAAGATTTGGTAACACTTGTTACTTGTACACCATATGGTGTAAATTCACATAGATTATTAGTCAAAGCTAAAAGAGTGGAATATGAGGATTATACAGAAAATAATAATAGTGGAAACACTACAGAAACCAGCAATAATTCTAATACTATAAATAATGTAGAAACTAAGAAAACTAACAAGCAATACTATCTAACAGGAATACAAATAGGTACAGTAATACTAATAATAGTGTTAATTACTACATTAATTGTGGGAATAATTATTAAAAGGAGCAAAAAGAGCGATGAATAAAAGAAAGATTTTAATTATAGTAGCAATTTTGTTTATTTTAATAGGAACAATATTACTTTGTTTTCCTAGTGCAAGTAATTATATATATGAAAAGAATGTTGAAACAGAAAAAGAAAAATTTGTTGTAAAAATAACAGATGAGCAGAACGAAAATATTTTAGATAAGCTTTATAAAAAATTACAAGAAGAAAATCAAAAAATATATGAAGAAAAACAAAACAAATTAGTAGATCCATTTTCATATGAGCAATCTGCAATAGACTTAAGTGAATATGGAATTGAGAATAATGTTATTGGGTATATAAGTATTCCTAAAATAAATATAGAAGTTCCAATATTATTAGGTGCCAACACGGCGAATATGAAAAAAGGAGCAGTACACCTTACAGAAACATCTTATCCAATAGGCGGAGTAAATACAAATAGTGTAATTGCAGCACATAGGGGATATGGAAAAGCAACATTATTTAGATATATAGATAAAATTGGGGTCGGAGATAAAATTCGCATTCGTAATTTTAAAGAAGAACTTACTTACGAAGTTTATGAAACTAAAATTATTAATCCAGATGATATTAGCGAATTGGAAATACAGGAAGGACAGGACATTATAACATTAATAACTTGTCATCCTTATCGTATTAATACACAAAGATATATAGTAAAGGCAAAACGTGTGTGAAATACCACACTTTGCCTTTTTTAACTTTTTATAACAAAAGTATTGACTTTATGTAAAAAACATTATATAATAGATGAGCATGAAATATAGCGTTGAAGCTGAATGTGGCTACATCCTTACGGAATAGTGGGATGGAGGGAACTTCAGTGGAGTATGTCTTGGCTAGACCAGGCGGTAAGTTTAATTTTAATAATTATATTAGAGCACTTATCCCAGAATCATCATGCGAATTTTTGGGATTTTAAAATGGGTAAAAGCAAAACACCCGGATGTGTTATAACTTGCCAACGCGTAATTTAAATTATATTATTATTTTAAGGAGGGAAAATTACAATGGCAAATTCAATTGTAGCAAGTGAAAAAATTAGAATAAGACTAAAAGCTTATGACCATGTAGTTTTAGATCAGTCTGCTGAAAAGATAGTAGATACTGCTAAGAAAACAGGAGCAAAAGTATCAGGTCCTATTCCACTACCAACACAAAAAGAAATCGTAACAATCTTACGTTCTCCACACAAACACAAAGATTCAAGAGAACAATTCGAAATGAGAACACATAAAAGAGTTATAGACATTCTTTACCCAACATCAAAAACAATGGATAGTTTAATGAAACTAGAACTACCAGCTGGTGTTGACATCGAAATCAAAAACTAGTTTTAAATAATAAAAATCAAACCAAGCTGGCAAAAGTCAGCCAATAGTAGGAGGAAATTATAATGAAAAAAGCATTAATAGGAAAAAAAGTTGGAATGACACAAATATTTGACGAAAACGGATCAGTTATTCCAGTAACAGTTATAGAAGCAGGTCCATGTGTAGTTGCTCAAGTTAAAACATCTGAAAAAGATGGATATGAAGCAGTACAATTAGGATTTGGAGAAGTTAAAGAAAACAAATTAAACAAACCAGAAAAAGGACATTTTGCAAAAGCAAATGTTACAGCAAAAAAACATTTAAGAGAATTCAGATTAGATTCAATAGAAGGAATCAAAGTTGGAGACGAATTAAAAGCAGATGTATTTGCTGCTGGAGATAAAATAGATGTTCAAGGTACATCAAAAGGAAAAGGATTCCAAGGTGTAATCAAAAGACATGGACAATCAAGAGGACCAATGGGACATGGTTCAATGTATCACAGAAGACCAGGTTCAATGGGACCAACATCAACACCAGGTAGAGTATTTAAAGGTAAAAAATTACCAGGACATATGGGAAGAGTTACAGTTACAATACAAAACTTAGATGTTGTAAAAGTAGATTTAGATAAAAACGTAATTTTAGTAAAAGGTAGTGTTCCAGGAGCTAAAGGAGCTATCTTAAAAATAAAATCAGCTGTAAAAGCTATGTAATGAAAGTTTTAGAAAAGGAGGAAATACGAAATGCCAAAAGTAGATGTATATAACATGCAAGGTAAAAAAGTTAGCGATGTAGAATTAAACGAAGCTGTATTTGGAATTGAACCAAATGAAACTATCGTTCACAGTGTATTAGTAAACTACTTAGCTAATCAAAGACAAGGTACACAAAGTACTAAAACAAGAGCAGAAG
>ERZ779888.642-NODE-642-length-40586-cov-14.515581_pt1 | contig 40586 bp, 68 predicted proteins | sample MGYA00511245_ERZ779888 | MGnify/ENA primary metagenome ERZ779888 (study PRJEB29588, sample SAMEA2155255) | human gut metagenome | biome: human gut; feature: human-associated habitat; material: faeces | place: Denmark | collected 2008/2010 ...
AGATTCTGATGAATCTACGCTATTTTTTATGGAGCGGCTGATGGGAGTCGAACCCTACAGCATTGCAAACCGTGGGTATTTTCTGCCTTTTATACTTTATATAATGCTACTTGGCATACTGCATTTCGGTTTTTGCTACCGTCTGAAAACAAAAAGTGTGTACTTTTAGTGTGTACTTTCTAAGGCGCTTCTAAAAGCTGCATCCAGCGCAGATGCAATCTTTTCTGCCTGCCCGTTTACGGAGTGGCCGTACACGCCGAATGTGTCCATGTTGCGGCTGTGGCCGACAAGAGCCTTGACTTGCCCCTCTGGAAGAACATTGGCGATTGACACAAATGTGTGCCGCAGTTCGTACAGGGAGACATACCGTATATTATTGTGAGCACAATACTTGCGCCACCATTTATAAAGCAGATGCTCGTCGGTTACGCCAAACACGCTTTTTTCTTTATTGGTGACTTCACGCTGTTCTTCCAGCACGCTCTTTGCCATGTCTGACAGTTCAATAGCGCGAATCGCATTGTCGTTCTTCCCAGTCGTGTGTTCTCCGTAAACATTGATTGCGCGTTTCAGATAGATGCAGCCATTTTTCACATCTTTCCATTGCAGGCCCAGAAGCTCCCCGGGACGCAGGCCCGTAAGCACTGCAAAGCGATATGCGTTTACATAGGGGTCTACTATTTCCTTGCCTCTGAACATGGTCTTGTCGCTTGTCATGAGTATTGCCAAATCATCCGGCTGCAATATTTTCTTTCTGGGCTTCGGCGTCCCCTCTGGTATGTGCAGCGCGTCTGGCGTGAATGTTGTGTACCCGGAATTCCTGGCGAAGCGGAAAAAAGAAGTTATATCTCCGTAAAGGTTCTGCAGCGTCTTGCGGCTCTTGCCTGCTGCTTTGGCGTTGTCCAACACAGCCTGAACTTGCTGCTGTGTGAGCGATTCAAGCCGTCTGTGGCCTATTTCCGGCTGAATCCAGATGCGCCATCGGCTTTCTTTTGGTCTGTAGTTGCTCTGCCCTGATATTTTAGAGGCCCTTTCCAAATACTCTGCATACGCGCTCTCCACAGTCTTCCCGCGCGTCTGCAAGCCTTTTTCCAGCCAGTCATCTGCTTTTTTGTTAGCTTCCCTCTGGCCTGTGCGGCCCGGCTTGGCGCTGGTAAACGTCTTGCGCACGCCGTTTTTTTGCACATTGATTTGCCAACGCCCGGCGCTTTCAATCCATTTTGCGGTATTTGTCCTTTTCATATTGCGGCTCCTTTTTGTGTGTGTTATAATAATGCCGTCAACTTTTTATGTTGACGGCCCTTTATCCCTTGCTGGTGTGGCACCACCGGCAGGGGATTTTTTATTTTTCTCTTGCGTTATATTCGCCGTTGCCTGCCAGAACGGCAGCTTCTCCGGCTTGCAGGCATATTTGTAGGCGGTCAAAGTCCGGCTTGATGCTTTCCGGGCATGGGTCATCCCCAGTTACGGTATCTATCCGGTAGTTCTGTATTACGGCCTGACAGACGCGTACACGGCTTTGCATGGACGTATGCGCGTTAGCACACAGCAAATCTATTTGGCCCGCCCAATCGCTCCCGTGCGCCCCACAAAGGATATACAGCAGGCGGCGCTTGTACAGGCTCGGCATCTGAGCGATATAATCAGAAAGTGCCTTGTCTACCTGCTCGTCCGTCCAGTTTGGAGTATCGGTATCGCTGAATGCAGACGGCATCCAGATTCGCTGAAGCCAGCGCCATGGGGATTGTTTGCAGACGGTGAACCACATCAACAGGTCATCGCTTCGGATAGGGGAAAGCCCTTCTTCCCAGTTGCGCACCGTGCGGATGTTCACATCCATCTGCCTGGCTACATATTCTTGCGAAAGCCCGGATTCCAACCGGCACTGCGAAAGAATAAGTCCTTCACGTTCTCGGAAATCAGCTCTACTTTCCATTTTATCACCCTCAATTTTTTACATGTTTTGCACTTCAAATGCGGTAAAATTTTCCTACCGTAGCAATCAAGAAAATATAAAGAAATATTTCTTCAAAAAATGCTATGGGAATAAATGGAAGCTATGGTATAAAAAACATGTTAAGATTCTTACTGTAGTCAGAAAACGCAGGAGGAATCAACAATGAATAACGTGGAACGTTTAAAGAATTACCAAAACCATAATGCGGCAACCATTGAAGCCCTGTACCGTGCTGTGCTGCAAGACCGTGCGAGGAGGGAAGCAGACCATGAAGAAACTGCCTGATTTGGATGTCCCACCAAGACACGGGCGCAGAAGACCGAAAAAGCGGATTATAAAGACTTGACAAATGAGTATTTTTGTGAAATTGTTGAAATACAACTGTAAGTTGTGTAAAATACAATCAATGGTTTACGAATCGCTTACACAGTCATAAATAACGGCTCCGTTAAGAACACTAAGTAATGTGTTGTCCAAATTTGCATCATTAAGAACATTGGTCATAATAACGGCATCGTCTAACCCATTTTGTTTTGCCTGTTCTACAAGCTGTTTGTTTAATTCAACAAAGGGGTCAACAACATTGGATTCCCATTCTTGCTTTGCGTTTTCATCACCAGAAGACGCAAGCGCTGCCCCCATTGCAAGGTTGTCACCCCACACAGAAAGGGTTATGCCGCTATCATCATATTCAACTTTGTATTTATCCTCTGCGTAAGACTGGGAAGCAGCATACTCAACAATTGCGGCAAAAAACTTCATGTCGCTGTTATCGGTGCTATCGCTGCTTTCCTGTAATGGCTCTTCGGTAGGCTCTGGCGTTGCGGTGATTTCCGGCGTAGGCTCTGGGGTAGCGGTTGCTTCTGGCGCTGCTGTGGGCGCAGGCTCTTCAGTTTTTTGGCTTGTTGTATTGGGTGCGGCCATTACAGCGGCTACAAAGAAAACTACAGGGATAATAATGTTTAATGGCTTTTTTAAGTGCTGCTGAATTGCTTCGACAGGCGCAACGGTGATTGCCGCGCCAAGAAGTAAAACAACGGAAATTGGGCTGCCACATACAGGAACAAACAAAATGCACAAAACAGCAATTACCCATCGTACGATTTGCTTTTTAGACATAATAGAACCACCTTTACATTTTTTTTGGAGGAATCAGCAATGACGGACACAGAAAAACTTATTGAAATTGTTTCAACCTTTACGCCTGACCAGATGACCGATTTTGTAACTGCTGCGCAAGATTTAATAAAGCGCTTGCAAGCTGAGGGCTCTCTTGGCAAAGAAAAATGAGCTTTTGTACATCTTGCGGCAAATCAGATATTAGCCCATCGCCTTGTGCGGTGGGCTTTTTTGTAGATAGATTGTCGAGGTATGTCAACATTTTAGCAGTATCAACCTCCCCGCCAGTATACACGCTGGTGGGGTTTTCTTTTTCCCCGGTCAGGTCGGCAACGGTGACTCCTAACTCGTTAGCTATTGCGACCAGTTTGTCATAAGGCGGGGAACTTGGCCTCTTTGCCATTTTGCCGATATACCCATTTGAAAAACCGAGCTTTTCCTCTAGCCTAGTCAAGCTAGTCTTTTTCTTTTTGCACATGGCACGAATGGTTTCTACAGTTTTAACATTATCCACAAAAATCACCTAGACTATTTGTGCATATTTTTAGGCGATAGTCTATTGACAACTAGGCGATAAGCTAGTATAATAGACAGCATAGAGGGCAACAAAGAACCAAGCCCCCTAAAATCCAGCGGACTAGCTAAAAATATGCTGTTATAAATCTCGCAAGTTCATAGTAGCATATTTTCTAGCAATAGTCAACTAGAAAGGAGCTTTTGCTAGGTGAATATTTCGAAAATTGATGCGCTGTGCCGAAAAAACAATATTTCTCGCACAATCCTTGAGGAACGCGCCGGAATCTCAAACGGCGCACTTGGCAAGTGGGAGAAATCGCCTTACGGCCCCAGCATCACGACGCTAAAGAAAGTGGCCGACTATTTCGGCGTGCCGATTGATTACTTGCTAGCCGATAACTAGAAAGATGGAGGCGGCTGTAAGTGAACTGATCGCAGAAAGAAAGGAGTGACCACCATGGCAAACCTTGCTTTTACCGCTTTTATCAAAAGCAAGGGCTACAACAAGAAGCGACTTTCCGAAGAGTGCCATATCCCGCCAGCGGTTATTTCGCAGCGCATCAACGGGCGCAGCCCTTGGGAGTGGCGCGAGGTCGGCAGAGTATGCCAAGCACTGGACATTACATACGACGACTTTGCCCGATTTTTCCCATCCGGCATCGTAAGGCCCACGCCCAAAGAGCCAACGCGTGAAGAACGAGTAGACAACCTACTCGCCCAGCTTCGGGAAGTTCTCATTGAGAGGGTATAGCGCTGCACAGATAGGCGACGGAAAAGCCTTGTGCTGATTGGCAAAGGCACTGCTTAGATTGGCTACAATATGCAGAGGAAAAGTATAGTATGCATTGACCCGCAAAGGTAATGCTCCGTGTCGCAACGGTAGCGAGCTGCTCGGCGTCGGCATGGATTAGCTATGTGTCGCTATGGAAGTGCATAGCACAGCAAAGGCATTGAATTGCATGGCAAAGGCATAGCTCAGTACAGCGTCTCAAGGCAGAGGCAGGGTGCTGCAATTCGACGAGAAGGCTAAGCCTGGCGTAGCATGGCTAAGCTAAGGCTTGGCAAAGAATGGCAGCGCGACGGCATAGCCCAGAAAGGTTTTGCGGAGGCACCGATTTGATTAGCAGTGGAAAGGCCTTGTGCTGCTTGCTCGGATTGGCAATGGAATGGCGAGGCCACGCGACGAATGGCACCGCAACGGCATGGAGCAGCACCGCATCGCATAGGCATTGCATAGATTGGCATAGGCGCAGAAAAGCAACCGATTTTATTTAAAAAGGAGACAACCACCATGAAAGTAAAAATCACCCTATTGGAAGAAGTTTTGGGCAGCAGCCCCAGCAATGAAGAACTTCTCGCAACCTACATTGCCAGTAAGGCACCCACCAGCGATCTCACCACAGAAGAAGTGGACAATATCAAGGCTCAGAACGCCGAAGACCGCATTACGGTATTTCCCAAAAACGCTGACGGAACGCCGTTCCTGTACGACTATCAGGTAAAGGGCATGTTCAAGGACAGCTGCAAAATGCTTGCAAAAGCTGGCAAGGCTGGCTATGCAGGCGGCAAGGCTTGCGCAGCTATCAAGGCGTACAAACAGGCAATTGATGGCCTTATTTTCGTTACCCCGCGCGAGATTCCCTATGATTTGCACGGCATGAAGGTTGATTTCTGCGAGCGCCCCCTGCGGGCGCAAACTCCGATGGGCGAACGTGTCAGCATCGCAAAGTCGGAGAGCGTTCCCGCAGGTGCAACAGCAGAATTTGAAATCGAATGTCTCGACCCTAAGCTTGAGGATATGGTTCGTGAATGCCTCGACTACGGCGCAAAGCGCGGCCTTGGGCAGTGGAGAAACAGCGGCAAGGGCCGCTTTGAATGGGAGGAAATCAGAGAATGATGACCGAAACAAAAACGCCGCCCCGGTGCACCACCACCGGAACGGCAAAAAAACAGAGCATCGCAAAAAGCTCTAACTGTATTGTATCACTGAAACGCGCCGCCGTCAAGCTGGCAATCACCGCAGATTTGGTGCTGCTGCTGGCTGCGCTCGGTTCTCTCAACGTCCCCACCATCGTCGGCTCTACGCTGGCGCTCAACGCCCTGTGCGGGCTGATTCTCAAGCAGGAGGAAAACATTCATGAAAATGTATAAAGGCTTTGACAAAGACCTGAAATGCCGTGATTTCCAGTACGAAATCGGCAAGACCTACGAGGAACCCACTGCCGAACTGTGCGAGAAAGGCTTCCACGCCTGCGAGTACCCGCTGGATGTATTTGGATACTACGCCCCCGGCTACATGAGCCGCTACTGTGAGGTGGATTTGGACGATGTGAGCCATAAAAAAAGCAACGAAGATAGCAAGCGCTGCGGAAAAAAGATTGCTGTGAAAGCAGAAATCGGCATTGCTGGGCTTGTAAAAGCTGCCGTTGATTTTGTGATGGAAAACATCAAGGATGAAAATAAAGAGGCCAACACGGGCAACTACTCCGCGTCCACCAACACGGGCGACTGCTCCGCGTCCACCAACACGGGCAACTACTCCGCGTCCACCAACACGGGCTTCCGCTCCGCGTCCACCAACACGGGCAACTACTCCAAGGCAGATGTCTCGGGTAAAGAAAGCGTTGCTGCTGCACTTGGCATTGAAAGCAAAGCAAAAGGCGTTTTAGGATGCTGGCTTGTGCTGGCAGAATGGGCTAAAGATGAAAATTATAACTGGCATCGTAAAGATGTGCAGTGCTTTAAAGTGGACGGCGTAACGGTCAAGCCTGACACCTGGTACAAGCTAAAAAACGGCGACCTTGTGGAGGTGTCCGAATGACTAGCTTCTGGGGGCATCAAGACAACCCCTTCCCGCCTGACGAACCACGCCGCCCCCGCTGCCCGGTATGTGGCGAGGAATGCGAAGCAATTTACATGATCGGAACGGAAATCATCGGCTGTGATATGTGTTTTAACCCCGGTGACTTTCCCGGTGAGGATGTCCAAGAGGACGACCCCTGGGAAGATTGCCGCTGTATGGAGGACTACTAAATGACCATTGATGACATTAGCGCGCTGAAGCAGGCGCACGCACTTTTGAAGGGTCGGCATCTTGCCGAGTTCATCCCCACCGGAAAGGGCATCAGCGCTTGCTATTTTAACGCCGTGCAGGCTGCCCGCCGCATCTATTCCGTGAGCATCGGCGCATTTGTACCACTTTTCGCAAAACATGAATACGGCCTGAACAGCACTTATTTTCTGGCAGACGGTATTCCGGTCTACTTCTATGACCTAAAAACCCGCAAGCCACGCACCACTCAGCCGCCTGCTGTCTGCTACCGCATCCATCTCACCACCCCCGACCCGGAAGGAGAAGCAATCTGATGTTTAACGAAAAAAAGACAGAGTATTCTCTTAAATCCCGTCAAGATATCCCCGTTATCCAGAGTGCAAAATACCTTGCCAGCCGTGCCAAAGCCATAAAGGCCATTCAGGAACGGCCCTACCTTAACGAGGCAGACTTCTGGATTCTCATGAACGAAACCAAAACCGGGAAAATGATGTATACCGGCCTTATCATCAGTCACAACGCCTGCCTGAAAATCAATGATAACATGCCGGAAAAGGATAAGTTTAACCCGGATTGTGTGTCTGTCGACAAATCCGGCTACGGAAATTCGCTTGTTTTTACCTATGCAAATAAGGCACAAGGCTTATATGAGGTCGGTGAAGCATCTACGCAGAACTGTAAGAACGCTTACCCTTACGCAATGGCATACAAACGCTTGTTTGACCGTGTTGTTTTAAAAATCTGCAAACTTGCGTTTGACGGCATCTATTCCGACAGTGAAGCAGATGAATTTAAAGAGCGCTATGAAGAAGAGCCCCAGCCGGTCACAGCATCACCAGAAGTTACCGCACAGGTCGTAAAGGACATGGCAACAACTGCGCTGGCAGGATATGCACAGCGAACCGGTAAGGACAAAAAGACAGTCCAAACAGAAGCAAAGACCTTTATTGGCAAGTTGTTTAAGGACTTCACCGATGATGATTGGCGCAGCGTTGCAAAGGAGTTTGAACACAGAAAATGAAGCAGCAAATTGCCATCAAGACCGCAGTTGTTATCGGAAACACAATCACGCTGGAATGTTCCCCCGCCGACTGCGATAAAGCCCGCGCCGTTATTGACGAGGGAAAGCCCCTTGCCGCCGTCATCGGCACGGCCTCGCAAAAGCGCAGCCTCTCGGCCAACGCTTACGCATGGACGCTCATGAACCAGCTTGCCGCCAAAATCAACCGCCCTGTACTGGACATCTACCGTGATTTGATACGCGACATCGGCGGCAGTTCAGCCCTTGTCACCCTCCGCGCCGATGCTGCAAAAGCATTCAAAAACGGCTGGGAGAGCAAGGGCGATGGCTGGCAGGTTCACAAGCTCGATGAAATGACAACCCCGCAGGGGACTTTCTACAACCTGCAATGCTGGTACGGCTCTTCCCAGTTCAACCCCTCCCAGATGCACCGCCTCATTGAACTGATTGTGCAGGAATGCCAGCAGCAGGGCATCCCCACCATGACCCCGGAAGAAATTTCAAAGTTGAAAGGACTGACAGACGATGCAGACCCGCAATGAATTCGGCGTGAAGCTTGACAAGAACGACTACGCGCCGTCGCTGTTCGTACATGAATCGTTCCGCTGTTATCACTGCCACCGCTTTGGAGACACCGCCCGGCATGAAATCTACGGCGGAAGCCGCCGCAAGGCCAGCAAGGCACTGGGCCTCTGGATTAACGTCTGCCCCGCCTGCCACGCCGCCATTCATTCAAGCGGCGACCTGCAAGATCACTACCACAAACAAGGCCAAATGCTTGCAGAAGCCTATTACCATTGGAACCACGACGACTTTCGCCGCCGCTTTTATATCAACTACTTGGAGGAATAAAGATGCTGAATGTTGTTGCAGTTATGGGTCGCCTCGCTCGCGACCCTGAAATGCGCCAGACCACCACAGGAAAGAACGTCGTTTCCTTTTCCATCGCCTGCGACAGAGGGCGCAAGGATGCCAACGGCCAGAGCCAGGCCGATTGGCTGAATATTGTTGCGTGGGACAAGACGGCAGAATTTATCTGCCGCTACTTCCAGAAGGGCCAGCTCATTATTATTGATGGGCGCTTGCAATCTCACAGCTACCAAGACAAAAGCGGCCAGAACCGCACAGCAACTGAAATCGTAGCCCAGAACGTCAACTTTGCCGGAAGTAAGGAAAACACCCACACCGCGCAGAGCGCGGCTCCTACGCTCTCACATGGCAGCGGTGATGACTATGCAGAAATTGAGGATAACGGAGATTTGCCGTTTTAAGGATAAGGAAAAGGACAACTGAATATGGCACTAGAATACTTCTGCTGCTTCAATTCCTACAGGAAGAAGACGCGCAACCTATCAGATAGCGAGCTAGGTCGGCTGTTCCGTGCTCTTATGTTATACAACGAGACGGGAGAAAAGACGCAACTCAATGGGCGTGAGGAAACCGCGTTTGATTTCATTGCAGAGGACATTGATGCAGGTAAAGAACGATACGAAGCCAAATGCGCCCAGAACAAGGCAAACAGAGGTCAACGCTCGACCACAGCCGTTAACGACGGTGAGCGAACGTCAACGAACGCTAACGACGGTGAACAGACGTTAGCGTTCGTACCCCAAACAAAAAACAAAAAACAAAAACAAAATATATCTTTCGTATCTAACGATACTCAAGATATATGCCAAGCTGAAAGCTTGGCTACGCGCCAGCTCGCGTCTGCGTTTTCGGCAAAGAAGGCCATCGAGGACTATACGCAGGACGAGGAACTGCGGGGGCTGCTGTTTGAGTGGCTGGACAACCGCAAGAAGAAACGCGCCCCTGAAACTAAGGGCGCTATCGGACAGAACCTTGACAAGCTGGCGGAAATGGCCGCTGAAAGCAATTTAAGCTTGCAGGATTATATGCGAGAAATCGTGCGGATGGGCTGGCAAGCGTTCTATCCGATTCGCAGCCAGCAGCCAGCACAACGCAATGACGGGAGGGATTTTGATTGGCTTACGGGACAATGACCGTTGCACCGCTGGCAGGAGCTATTGAGGGCGTTCAGCGTGGGACAGACCTGCACCCGATAATGGGCCTGATTGCTGCTAAGTGGCCCAACTTCGGCAATGGGAAAACGCCGCAGCAAAAGAAAGCAATGATTGCGGTATGGGAAAAAGACTTGTCCGACATTCCGCTTTCTCTACAGCGAGCGGCACTTGATAAGAAAATCAAGTCTGGTCAGATGTTCCCGCCCTCATCCCCTGCTGAAGTGCGGAATTGGTGCAACGAGATTCAGAAGCCAATGGATGATTTGGACGCAAAGTTCTATGCCGATATGGCGGAACTTGAAATTCTGGATGCTGATTTTTGTGCAAAACAGACTGCAAAATATAAAGCGGGTAAGGACGCAGGGCGCAATGCTTATGCAGGGTGGGACTGATGATTCACAAGTACATTGTCCGCATCCCGCCCATCACGAAAAAGAACTCACAGCGAATCCTTATCAACCAAAAGACCAGAAAGCCATTTATCGCCCAGAGCGCGGCCTACAAGCGGTACGAAGCGGCGGCCTTATGGTATTTATACCCAAAACCGATAAAGCCCCTAGAGGGCCGCTATCGCGTTGCCACAGTGTTTTACATGCCAACCCGCAGACGTACAGACCTGACAAACTTGATAGAAGCCGCTCACGACGTGCTAGTTGCAGGCAAAATCCTTGCAGATGATAACTATACGATTATCGCCAGCGTGGACGGTTCCCGCGTGATGGTCGACAAAGAGAACCCCCGCACCGAAATTTTCATTGAAGAAATGGAGGATGAAGCAGATGCCAATCTGCGAACTTTACCATGATAATTTTCAAAATTACAAGTGCTATGGCATTCCGCACGCCCAGCTTGTAATCGCCGATATTCCCTATAACATTGGCGCTAACGCTTACGCCAGCAATCCCGTCTGGTACAACGGCGGTGACAATAAAAACGGAGAAAGCAAACTCGCCAAAAAGAACTTTTTTAACACAGATGGCCGTTTCAAAATAGCAGAGTATATGCACTTCTGTTCTAAGCTGCTTGTCAAAGAGCCGAAGGAACGCGGCAAAGCCCCGGCCATGATCGCGTTCTGCGCGTTTGAGCAGATGCAGGAAATTGCCGAATGGGGCAAAAAGTACGGGTTCATGAAGTCCTACCCGCTGTTTTTCGTAAAAAACTACTCGGCCCAGGTGCTCAAAGCAAATATGCGTATTGTAGGCGCTACCGAGTTTGCCGTTGTGCTCTACCGCGACAAGCTCCCCAAATTCAACGGCGGCGGCCACATGGTCTATAACTGGTTCGAGTGGCGGCGCGATTCCGGCAGGGAGTATCCAAAAATACACCCCACCCAAAAGCCGGTAAACCTGTTGAAACGCCTGATTGAAATTTTCACAGACCCCGGCGACGTCGTGATTGACCCCTGTGCCGGTTCCGGCTCCACCATCCGCGCCGCCTATGAATGTGGGCGGGATAGCTATGGGTTTGAGGTTGACCGCAAGTTTTACGCCATCGCCAAAGAAAAAATGCTCGATTTTTCCCAAGAACAAATGACGTTTGAGGAAATCGCAACATGAAAAACAAAATAGAGGAAGTGTAACCTATGAAAGCCAGACTTCATCCCACCACGGCCATGCAGAAGGCCATAGACGCTTATGCAGAAGCTAAAATTCAGGGCATCCAAAGCAGTGCGCAGGAGGCCGTCATGAAGGAGCGCAGCGATATTGCCACCCGCGCCGCCTATCTGTGTCTGCTGGCGTGCTATCAGGTCGGTCTTTCTCCCCGCACCCTGAAACGGATTCAGGATGCAATGACAGGCCCCGTTGCTGATAAATACAACGAGTACCGCAATGACCAGCTTGCCGACCTCTGGGAGCAGGTAACGTTGCAAAGCATCGGCATTGAAGCGCCCAAAACAAAGGAGCCGCTATGACCACAACAAAATTCTGCAAGACCTGCGGGAAAATCATGTGGGACGTACAGCCAACAAAGCGCTATTGCGATTCCTGCATCCGCAAGCGCAATATCAAAAGCGCGCAGGCATCTTACCGGCGCCGCAGGGATGCCGGTGTTTTGAAAAAAGGCAAGAAACCCGCCGCGCATCCCAACCCGAAGAAAACCATAAAACCCATTGAACAATGTACCCGCGAAGCCGCCGCCCTGGGCCTGACCTATGGGCAGTATGTAGCCCGCGGGCTGGATAAGGAGTAAGACTATGGACGCAGTTGAATTTTACAAATCAATGAAGCGCATGTGTTACAGTGGTGAAATGTGTGAAAAATGCCCTCTATATAATAATTTCAGCGAAATGGGAAGTGTTTGTGATGTACTATTGCACATCACAGATGAGAAGGCTTCCAAAGTTAAAAGCATCGTTGAACAATGGGCAAAAGGCCACCCCGTAAAAACACGAAAAAGTGAATTTCAAAAAATGTTCCCGAACGCGAACATGTATAGTATTACAACCACTTTTTGCACTGCGCATTTTGACAAAAAGAAGGCGTGCGAGGTAGGCGTGGCATCTGAAGAAATGTGCGAGAAGTGCAGATACAAATACTGGAACGAAGAGGTTGATGAGTGATGGACGCAGTTGAATTTTTCCAGACGGTAAACAGGTTATGCAAAAATCGAAGCTGCGCGGGATGCCCTATTTGTAAAAAGGGAATGTGCAAGGACATGTGCATGGTCAGGCGCACGGTTATGCTCGGCGACGCTTCAGTTGAAAGCATTGGGGAAATGATTTCAATAGTCGAGCAATGGTCAAAAGACCACCCCATCAAGACCCGCCAGAGTGAGTTTTTGAAGATGTTCCCTAATGCAAAAATAGGTGAAGATGATGGAATTTTGTGTATTAAACCTTGCGACATTGATAAAAGCATTGAATGCACAAATGGAAAAGGCTGCGACGACTGCTACCGCAAATACTGGAAAGAGGAGGTATCCGAATGAAAAAAAGATTGTTGGTATTGGCGGTTGCTCTTGTTTTGACGGCTCTGCTATGTGCCTGCAAAGAAAATCCGATGGTTGAAGAGAAAACCGTATCGGCAAAGCAGGAAATCTTGTACGCCTATATAACAACACAAATGGAAACGAATGGATACGGAGGTGTTATCGGACACAAAAACTATATTTGCTACGGCGTATTAAACGGAAACAGCATTGAAGACAAAGAAGACAGAATAGACTTCGTTACAATACGAAAATCAGAAGAAAACCATAGCTATATTGAATATTACTATGACCGCAAGATTTATGAAGATGGCACACACTATGACATATATGCCGGAGCGGCCTTGTACTTAACAAATGATATGCTAAAAAACCTTAAAACGAGCAACTGAGGAGACATCAGAATGGCACAACTTCAAGAGACAATCCGCGATAAAGTCACGACATACAGCGAGGATGAATAAATGTCGATCAGTAAAAAGACCCGCATTGCGGTGTATAAAAAATACGATGGTCATTGCGCTTACTGTGGCAGACATATCGCATACAACGATATGCAGGTCGACCACTTCAAGCCGCAGAGGGCGTGGAACCCAGAGGATTCCGGCACGGACGACATTGAAAACCTTATGCCGTCCTGCCGTATGTGCAACCATTACAAACGCGCCCACGACCTTGAAACATTCAGACGATACATTGCTGAGATTCCGCGAAAACTGCAAGAGAACTACATTTACAAGATCGGCGTGGTGTACGGAAATGTGCTGAAAAATCCGAAAGCGATCAAATTCTATTTTGAGAAAGTGAGGGATAACCATGTGGCTGATTGACGCAGATAAAGTACCGCGACTATCTGATATGATCGGGTGAGCTTATGAGGGTGGCGAGTACCAGGCATATAAGAGCGGCGCAGAGTATGGGCGCGGATTGGTGGATGATACACCGACCATCGACCCAGAATCCCTGCGGCCTACGGCACACTGGATAAGCGATAGCGGCGGAAGCACAAATGTTGTATGTTCAGCTTGTAATGCAATTTCTTTCGCTGCTTATAATTTTTGTCCGGAATGCGGCAAAAGGATGGTGAGCGCAGATGAGTGACTGGATAAGCGTTAAAGACAGACTGCCAAAGCAGCAAACGGAAGTGCTTGCATTTAGGAGAGGCATAATGTATCTCGCCTGGTACGACAATGAAATCGGGAGATGGGCGTCCGATGAGTGGGGTATCCTTGATGCCGTCACCCACTGGATGCCACTCCCTGAACCCCCGGAGGTGACCCCATGACCATTATCCTTGTTATCGCCGCCGTCTGTGTTTACGACCTGTGCGGCCTGCTCGCCGTCCTGTACATCAACCACACAGACCGAATGGACACCGTAGACGGCGCAGACAACGTTATTGTCCTTGTTTTCTGGCCGCTGCTGGTCGTAACCCGTATCGGCATTGCGATTTATCGTATAGTTAGGAGGATTCTAAAATGACTTATACCACAGGAGGTGACCCCATGACAAAACAGCAACTAGTTGATGAATACGCCCGCAAACATCTTTGCGTGACGTGCGAGTGGAAGAATGACAATATTTGCACGTTGCCGCGCTGCATAAAAATGGAAGAAAGGAGCAAAAATGAGAGAAAGACCGCTCAACCTAGATGAATATGGGATTTCAAAAGAAAGATACCTTGAATTAAAGCACTTTTGCAAAAGATACGCTGAAATGCGGTTGGAAATTGCTAGTGCAAGAGGACTTGATGCGGTTTCAAATGACGGTTTGCCGCACGGAAACGGAAAGGCAGACCCAACAGCTAGAAAGGCGGACAGAGCGCTAAAGTTAAGCACAGATGTCCAAATCATTGAGGACGCGGCAAGAGAAGCAGACCCCTTAAACTGGTGCGCTCTGTTGAAAAATGTAACAGAGGGAACGGCTTACGAATACCAGCCTGTGTATTGCGGCAGACGGCAGTTTTACGAAAGCAGAAGAAAATTTTTCTGGATTTTGGACAAGAAAAAAGGGTAACTGTGGGGACGTTGTCAAGTGGTATTATGAATATGCTGGAAACTGTAAAGAGGGTACATTACAGTCCATAGCAAAACCTCCTATTCTCGATACTGACAGCCGGGAAAGACCGGCATTTTATTTGCTGCATAGCCAGCCAAGTGGTGGCGTATTAGCCATATACGATTTAGAAAATCACAGCGGCAAGGGCGCTGCGTTCCGAAACAACGGCGCGGCAAAGGTGCAAGACCCATGTGCAGTACCAGAGGGCAGGGTCGCAACCTGTCTGTGTGAGCGGGCGCGGTATCCCTCACAAATGATGACAACGACTGTGCAAACAGTAAGCCGCACATGCCCTTGTAGCTCAATGGCAAGAGCCTTGGTGTGCCGGTTCAAGTCCGGCTGAGGGCACATGCTGGGTCGCTCCCACCGGTGAAAGCCCGGCGCAGGAAACGCGATAGATAACCTGACACACCGGAAGAGCGACGGTGCACAGCCCACTACGAGAGGGCGCATACCCGATTGCACACCGATTTTGAAAGCGGAGAAGTTCGGGAACGTTTTGACGGTGACATCGAGAAAACCGTTCGGCATCTGCTTGTGTGGACTCCGTTACTGACGCAGTTACGCATCGCCGAAACCCATAACATCAAAGCAGAGACCGCGAATCCGCACGCGGGGATAAATGCAGCGGATGAAAAAAGCGTTGCGGATTTGCTCCCCGCAACGGGTGAGACCGGCACAGCATAAACCGGTAGTGCGGGAACGCGCTTTTCCTCCGGCGCAAAGGGGTTTGGGGGGATATAAGCCTACACAAATTGTGTGGGCTTTTTGTTTTGCATAAAGGAGGATATTATGCAAATTGTGATGAAATCTCTGGGAGAAATTCAGCCATACTCAAAAAACGCAAAAAAGCACGATGCAAGGCAAATCAAAAATGTTGCCGAAAGCATCAAGCAATATGGGTTTGTACAGCCGGTTGTTGTGGACAAAAACAACGTTATTGTAATCGGGCATTGCCGCGCATTGGCTGCAAAAAAGCTGGGAATCAAAGAAGTACCGTGTGTCTGTGTGGACGATTTGACACCAGAACAGGTGAACGCTCTGCGGCTGGTGGATAACAAGAGCAACGAGAGCGACTGGGACTTTGACCTGCTGAAAGATGAACTGCCGGAGCTGGATTTGTCGGCGTTTGATTTTGATTGGGGAATCTCCGATGACATTACAGAAGAAGTTGAGGAAGATGAAGCTCCAGAGGTTGACGAAGTTTCCGATCCAGTGACAAAACGGGGCGACATTTGGCAGCTTGGCAGACACAGGCTTATGCAATGGAGTTCGACCCAAGATACTGTGATGTGATTGTAAAGCGATGGGAAACCCTGACGGGGAATAGGGCGGTGCTGTTAAATGACAATTAAAGAAGCGCGAAAAATAATCGCAAAGACAGACAGCCCTTACCTAAAGAGAGACATGCAAAAGTTCATTCAACGCCAAAAGAAAAAGGAGGGCGTTTATGGCAAAAACAGGACGCCCGCGAAAAGAGATAGACCAAAACCACTTTGAAAACCTATGCGGGTTACAGTGTACAAAAGAAGATATATGCGATTTCTTTGGCGTAACGGACAAAACGATTGATGCGTGGTGCAAAAGGACATACAAGGATAGTTTTTCCGTAGTTTTTAAGCAAAAGCGAGGGAAGGGGAAATGTTCTCTGCGTCGGTATCAATTTGCGCTTGCCCAAAAAAACGCAAATATGGCAATTTGGCTCGGCAAACAGTATCTGGGGCAGAGCGATACGCCTGAACAGAAAGAGGATGGTGGGGTGCAAATTGTAGATGACTTGTAAATTGTCAAATATAGTTTCCCCTTGCTTTTGGGGAGTCCACCGCGAAATAAAGGCAGGCAATGTAAAAGAGCTTGTCGCCAAGGGCGGGCGCGGCTCTACCAAATCAAGCTATATCAGCATAGAGCTGATTTTGCAGCTGCTAAAGCATCCGCAATGCCATGCAGCAGTGTTCCGCAAAGTCGGCAACACGCTGCGGACGAGCGTTTATGCGCAAATCGTCTGGGCTATCAATGAGCTTGGTCTGCACGACCATTTTCGTTGCACGGTCTCCCCGATGGAATGCACCTATTTGCCTACTGGGCAAAAGGTGCTTTTTTTCGGTATGGATGACCCAGGCAAGGTCAAATCGGTGAAGATGCCGTTTGGCTATATCGGGATTGCTTGGTTTGAGGAGCTAGACCAATTTGACGGCGCAGAGCAGATACGTAATGTTGAGCAGTCGTGCTTGCGTGGCGGTAACTGGTCAATTACATTCAAGAGTTTCAACCCGCCTGCAATGGCCCGCAACTGGGCGAACGGATACGCTTTGCAGCCCCGCAAGGGAAAGCTAGTACATCATTCCACCTACAAAACAACGCCCGCAGAATGGCTCGGAGAGCGGTTTATGGCCGATGCGGAATATTTGCAGCGCACAAACGAAACAGCTTACCGACACGAGTATCTGGGCGAGGTTGTCGGAAGCGGCACAGCGGTATTCGAAAACCTGAAAATTCAACCAATCACAGATGAGCAGTTGAAAACATTCGACAGAATCAAGCGCGGCGTTGACTGGGGCTGGTATCCTGACCCATGGGCATACAATGCGATGCACTTTGATGCGGCGCGGCGTACGCTGTACATCTTTGATGAGCTTACACGGCGCAGAACCAGCAATAGAGACACGGCGCAACTGCTTTTGGATAAAGGGCTGACACGTGAGGATAAAGTCTGCGCGGATAGCGCCGAGCCAAAGTCCATCGCCGATTACAACAAGTACGGTGTGAAGACATTCCCAGCCAGAAAAGGGCCAAAGTCTGTTGTATACGGTACAAAGTGGCTGCAGATGCTTGATGCTATTGTAATAGACCCCGTGCGATGCCCGGACACTGCAAAAGAGTTCAGCGAGTATGAATACGAGCGGGACGGAAAGACGGGAGAAGTGCTGGAAGGCTACCCGGATTTGAACAACCATCACATTGATGCGGTGCGGTACGCGATGGAAAGCACGGCTAACAAGGCGGGAGACACCGCCGAAACCAGATACAAGAGCATTTTCGTGTAAAGGCGGTGAGAAGACGTGAAAACATACCAAGATTTTGTAGCGGTTGGCGAGGACGAAAAGGCCCGCATGAGTTTCATACTGGGTGCAATTAATGAGTATAAGGCCGACCATAGCACACGCCTTGCAGCGAACGCAAACAAGTATTACCACGGAGAAAACCCTACAATCAACAAATACGAGAAAATCATTTACGACATGCAGGGCAAGGCGCACCGTGACATGTACACGGCAAATCACAAGATAGCAAGCAAGTTCTTTGGCTTGGTCGTAGACCAAGAAGTTTCGTATTTGCTGGGCAACGGCGTTTCATTTCAGGAGCCGGAGACAAAAAAGGCGCTGGGTGCGACGTTTGATGAAGATATTATGGACGCTGCCCGCCATGCTTTGATTGACGGGCAGTCTTTCGTGTTTTGGAATCTCGACCATGTGCAGGTGTTCGCAGCAGAGGAATTTGTTCCACTGTACGACGAGGAAGATGGCTCCATTAAAGCCGGAATCCGTTTCTGGCAGGTGGCAGACAATAAGCCACTACGCGCCACGCTGTACGAGCTTGACGGCTACACAGAATATCTAAAGCCCAAAAGCGATGATATGGCGATTCTCAAGCCGAAACGCGCTTACAAGTTGAAGCTGCGCACCAGCGAGGCAGACGGCACAGAAATTTATGACGGTGAGAATTATCCCGGATTTCCCATTATCCCGCTGAAAAACGGAGAGCAGGCCCACAGCGAGCTACAGGGGCGACAGAATACCATTGACGCGCTCGACCTTGCAAGCTCCAACATGGTAAACAACGTTGACGAAGGCAACCTGATTTTCTGGGTGTTGACCAACTGCGGAGGCATGGACGAGCAGGACGACACAAAGTTCATTGAGCGTCTGAAAACGACCCATGTCGCCCATGCTGACGGTGACGAGGGCGCGAAGGCCACGCCACAGAGCATCGAAGCGCCGTTCCAAGGCACGCAAACCACCATTGACATGCTCACCAAAAAGTTATACGAGGACTTTCAGGCCTTTGATTCTGCGGCTGTTAGCGCTGGAAACCAAACTGCAACGGCTATCAAGGCCAGTTATGTGCCACTCGACCTGAAAACAGACAAGTTTGAAAGCTGCGTGACGCGCTGCATCAAGGGCATTTTGGCGGTTGCAGGTCTTGATGACGATCCGACATACACGCGCAATCAAATTATCAACAAGCAGGAAGAGGCGCAGACGGTCTTGCTCGGAGCGGAATATTACGACGACGAGTACATCACGCGCAAGCTATTGACCATTCTCGGAGACGCAGACCAGTACGAGGATTTGATGAAGCGAAAGGCAGCAGAGGAGTTAGACCGCACGACAGAAGGCGAGGGATGACAAGATGTTGAATTTTGAAAACCTCGACAAAGCCAACTTTTTAGGCGTTGGCAAATACGATACGCCGATTATCCAGCCGGAACACATTGATGTGCGGCATTTGGAATGGATTCCATTCAACTTTGCAAAAACCTGTACGGACTGCGCAACAAAAGGCGTTCACTTTTTCGTGGATGATTATCAATTCCAAAGGGTGTGGAATCAGCCGGACAAGTACATTCCGCTGCTGCGCAAATTTGGCGCTGTGTGTGCGCCTGATTTCTCAATGTATACAGATATGCCGCTTGCTATGCAGATATACAATCACTATCGCAAGCACTGGCTGGCGGCATACTGGCAGCAATGCGGGATTCACGTTGTGCCAACCTTATGTTGGAGCAATGAACAAAGCTACGAGTGGTGCTTTGATGGCGAGCCGCAGCATTCAATTGTGGCGATTTCCAGCGTGGGAACGCAGCAAAGCAAGCAGAATCAAGCGCTGTTTGAAAAAGGCGTTCGGGCGGCATTGGCAAGGCTTGAACCCAGTGAGATTTTGTGGTATGGCAAATGCCCTGAAGAATTTGACTGGAACGTTACTAGGATTCAGCCATATTATAAGCGAGTAAGAAGGAGATGCGAGAATGGGCGGTAGAGGTTCTGGAAGCGGCAGGGGCGGCGGTAGTGAGAGTATAGGCGCCTTAAAAGAGAGAGAAAAAAGCCTGAATTCCCAAATTGACAAACTGAATAAAAGGTTGGCAGATTACGCATCAAGAAATCCTGCGTGGAATATGCCAAGCGGATATTACGATGTACAGAGAAAAAAACAGGCACTTGAATCAAAAAAGCGTTCGATAACAAACAAAATAGTGACCGCAAGCAGAAATGTGACTGTTGAAAAAACAAATGGAAAACCATTTGTAAATTCCTTTGGCGAAGCTACAAAAAGAGAGATTACTACCACATCGTACAAAAATAGCCAAGCAAGACTTGACAAAGAAATTATGAGGTTTGTCGGTGGCGAGATCAATAGAAAAAAACAGACTAAAAGAAGAAAATGAGAAAACCTGATTATGCCCACAAACTGACGGATAAACAGCTCGCAGAGTTGGAACAGCGCATCGCAAAGCTGTACAGAGAAGCTGCTGACGAATTGACCGATACGGTGAGAGCCTATTTTGAGCAGTTCGAGAAGCGTGATGCAGCCATGAAAGAAAAGCTCGATGCAGGCGAAATCACCGAACAGCAATACAAGCAGTGGCGGCTTGCGCAGATGGGTCGAGGCAAGCGTTTTACGGCGCTGCGGGACAAGGTGGCAGAAAGATACACTGATGCCAACGAAACGGCTGTGGCCTATGTCAATGACGCCACGCCGGGCATTTACAGCTTGAACCGCAATTACGCTGCTTACAAAATTGAGCAGGTTTCCGACAAAGCAGATTTTACGCTGTGGGATGAACAGACCGTTAAACGTCTGATTGTGGAACAGCCTGACTTGATGCCGTACTACCCGCCAAAGCGGGCATTACAGCGCGGCATTGATTTGAAGTACGGCAAGCAGCAGATTACCGCCAGCGTGACAAGCTCCATCCTGCAAGGCAAAGGAATTGGCAAGATTGCGGATGACCTACAAAGCCGTATACGGGATATGAACCGTGCGAGTGCCATCAGAACGGCACGGACGGCGGTCACAGGGGCGCAAAACGCGGGGCGACTAGATACTTACAGCGCAGCGCGGGACATGGGCATCAAGCTCAAAAAGCGCTGGCTTGCCACTCTGGACGGCAGAACCAGACATGAGCACAGAATCCTAGATGGGCAGACAGTAGACATTGACAAACCGTTTACCGTTGACGGCTATGAGCTTATGTATCCCGGTGACACTTCTGCCCCAGGCTATCTTGTGTATAACTGCCGCTGCACCCAGATTGCAGAGCTTGACGGTGAGGACACAGGCAGCGGCGGAAGACGAGCTATTGACCCGGAAACCGGGGAATCTGTGCTTGTTGAAGATATGACCTATGCAGAGTGGGCAGGCTGGAAGAAAGAGCAAGCAATAGTCAAGGAAAAAGCTGAACTTAATTTGCATTCAATGCAAGACTGCAAAGAGGCGTTGCTAAATGATATTGGGTTCAACCTTGTTGAGGATTCTTTTGTTCGCAATGTTGATGAAAGGCTCGCCATTGATTGCACAAAGCAGTTGCATAATCTCGAACAAACATTCGGTGCTGTTAAGAAGTCCACAGGCTCTATATGCTCCGTATCAGGCGGAAGAGCAACAGATGCATACGTCGGTGCGAAAGTCACAGACCCAACAAACCAAAATCTGTCTTTGTGTCCCATAGCTTTTAACAGCTATAAAAGCAATGTTACCGAAACTTTGTCTCAGATAGAAAGCGGCTATATAATGCCAGCTTTGAAGGAAAATGCATCAATATACACTGTAACGCATGAATATGGCCACATGGTACAGAATACTGTCATAAAAAAGGCTATGGAAGATTATGGGCTTGAAAAGCTAAAAGCGTCCATTGACTATAGCAAGAAAACGGAAAAGGCAAGACTTAAGCAATATAAAAAGATATGGGCAGACACAGAAAAAAGGTGTTGCGCAGAAATACTTGACATTGCGAAAGAAGCTAATGTAAACTTCAAATTGGGAGATAATATTTCTCGGTATGGGAGAACAAATTACGCAGAATTTTTTGCAGAGGTGTTTGCAAACAGCCAGCTTGGCGCGCCTAACGAGCTTGGCAAGGCTATGCTGGTTTGGCTTGAAAGAAAGGGGCTTGTAAAATGAAAACCGAACCATATTTTATGAGAAATAAGGATTGGTACTATTTCGACGAAGCGGAATTTTGTTACAAGCTGACAAAAAAAGCACCTACTAAAGCCGTACAGTCTTACGATGAATTTTACAAAGATGAAATCGTTAAGGACAAGAACGGTGAAGCGAGAATTGAGCGATGAGAATCCCACTTAAAAAGTAGGAGGTAAGAGTCATGAATCCAATAAAAAGATTTTTAGGGGATACATCAAGTGAAAAGTTTACAGCTTACGACACAGATGATGAAGCAAAAAAGCACATATCTATGTTTGGATATGATGATGTAATTATTACAGAAGATGACATCGAAAATCTTCGAACTGGGAAAACGCTGGTATGCAATATTATGGATGAATATAGCGTTGTTATGCGCTTAGAAAACGATGAAAATCACACTTGAAGACCACAGCGATGAAGTCTACAAAGAGCTTGAAGCGGCTTGTCAGCGGGCGCTGGAAAAGTGCGGGCTTGTGGCTGAAGGATACGCTAAAAAGCTGTGCCCAGTAGACACAGGCAACCTACGCAACAGCATTACTCATACAGTATCAGACAACGGCGAACGGGCCGCCTACGTGGGCACAAACAGCGAGTATGCAGTTTATGTGGAGTGCGGCACGGGCATATATTACCCGGGCGGCAGACAAACACCGTGGACGTATCAAGACGAAAACGGCGATTGGCATCTGACGCACGGCCAACGGGCAAAGCCTTTTATCAAGCCTGCCGTTTCCGAGCACGGCGAACAGTACAAAAGAATAATCGAAGCAGAGCTGAAAGGCAAATAAGCCTCTCGGCTCTTTTTATTAGCATCTACCGCGTTTTCGGCAGGTGCTATTTTTATACGCAAAAACAGCGAAGCACAGCTGTTTTGAATAAATAAAACTCAAATGGCGAAGAACCGCCACCGAAGAAAAGGAGAGAACCCCCATGGCAAAATTTACACGCGCTGAAATCCGTAAAATCATTGGCGAAAGCTGCACTGACGAAATTGAAAATCAGCTGGTGGCGCTCCATCTGGGCGTTGTTGACCCGCTGAAGGACGACGTCACGCGGTATAAAGCCGATGCAGAAAAGCTGCCGGGCGTTCAGAAGGAGTTGGACGACCTGAAAGCGCAGGGCGACGGCGGCTACAAGGCTAAGTATGAAGCAGAGCACAAGGCTTTCGGGGACTACAAGGCCAACGTAGACGCTGAGAAAACAACGGCTGCCAAAGAAAAGGCGCTGTCCGACGTCCTGCTGAAAATCGGCATTTCTGAAAAACGGATTTCCTCTGTCGCACGCCTTGCAAAGGGAGACGGCCTGCTTAACAAACTGGAATTGGATGACAAGGGCGCTATCAAAGACGCAGCTGCACTTGAAAAGAGCCTCAAGACCGATTATGGCGAGTACATCACCAAGAGCAGCACCAAAGGCGCAGACACGTCTACTCCCCCTGCCAACAATGGCGGCAAGGCCCTGACGCGGGAGGACATCTACAAGACGGACGACAAGGGCCGTTATGTACTGTCCACCTCCGAGCGGCAGGCGGCGCTTGTGAACCTCATGCAAAACGAATCTGACGATTAACAGAAAGGAGCCAATATATGGCTGCAAAAACTAACCTGACTACCGCTGCCCAGATTACTGTCAACGCCCGCGAGGTTGACTTCGTCACCCGCTTTGGCAAGAACTGGGACGCGCTGCGCACCATCATGGGCATTATGCGCCCCATCCGCAAGGCACCCGGCACGAAGCTTGTCTCCTATGAGGCCACTGTTGACGGCACTCTGGCTGGCGGTACGTCCGTTGCCGAGGGCGATGAGATTCCGCTGACCAAGATGAAGGTCGAGCCCAAAACCTACGGCGACATTGAGATTGCCAAGTATGCTAAGAGCGTATCCGTTGAGGCAGTCGCCAAGTACGGCGCAGATGTTGCCGTTGAAAAGACCGACGAGGCGTTCCTTGTCGCCCTGCAGAACAATGTTCTGGGCGACTTCTACACCTTCCTGAACACTGGCTCTCTGGCTGTAGCTGCTACCACTTGGCAGCAAGGTCTTGCTCTGGCAAAGGGCAACGTGCTGGACAAGTTCGCCAGCATGGATCGTGATGTTACCGAGGTTGTCGGCTTTGCCAACATTCTGGACTTCTACGGCTATCTGGGCGACAAGGAAATCACCACGCAGACCGCCTTCGGCCTGACCTATGTCCAGAATTTCATGGGTTATTCCACCCTGTTCCTGCTGCCCGAAAAGTACATTGCAAAGAACAAGGTCATTGCCGTCCCTGTGGAGAACATCGACCTGTACTACATCGACCCCGCCGACAGCGATTTCGCCAAGCTGGGCCTGAACTATACCGTCGAGGGCGAAACCAACCTGATTGGCGTGCATGTTGACGGCGACTACAGCCGCGCAACTGGCGATATGTACGCTCTTATGGGCATGAAGCTGTGGGCAGAGTACCTGGACGGTATCGCCGTTGCCACCATTACGCCCGCAGAAGCCCGGAGCGCAAAAACTGTCAAGGCAGAACAGTAAAAAAGAGGGAGTGCAATGCTTGAAGAATTGATGAGGGAGTGCCGGAACTGGTTTGTCACACAGAATGGCGTCCATCTGGGCGAGTTCAGCATCAAGGGCGGGAGCATTGCGCTCCCTTTTTTGCGTGCCGGACAGTATTTCCGCATTGTGGGCAGCGTTATGAACGATGGTGTGTATCAATACGGTAACTGCTCGTTAAGAGATGAAACGTTTGATGGCGCTGTCTGGGCCATGGCCGTGCCTGCCGAATTTATGCGCCTTGAAGAAGAAATCAAGGCGTGGCGCACGCAGTACGAGAACGCCGCAAATAGCCCATTTCAAAGCGAGAGCTTTGCGGGGTATAGTTACACTAAATCTACTGCGAGCGGCGGTTCTGGCGGCTCTGTGACGGGCTGGCAGGGCGTGTTTGCTTCTCGGCTGAACAAATGGAGAAAGCTATGAGCCTTTTAGATGATTTTTCGCATAGCTGCATCATCATGGACAAGCTGACAAAGCCTGACGGAGAAGGCGGCTATGCTACCGAGTGGAGAGAGGGCGCCGAGTTTGCGAATTACGTTGCACTGGACAGCAGCCTTGAAGCACGGCAGGCCGAAGCGCAGGGCGTGACCAGCGTATATACAGGCATTGTGCGGAAAGATGTGCCCATCGAGTACGGCAGCGTGTACAAGGACGTGACGACCGGGTCATATTTCCGGGTCACGAGCCGCCCGGAAGAAAAGCAAGCCCCGGCAAGCGCTTCCACTATGCTGAACGGCCTAAAAAGTTTTACGGCTGAACGATTGCGGGAGGGATTGCCTACATGACAAAGGGCGCTGCATTACAGCAGTTTTTCGGGCAATTTATGACCGCATACCCCAGCAACGCCGTGCCGAAAGACGCGGTGCTCCCATACCTGACATATGATGCCGTGTTTGACGCATGGGGCGGCGGGGCGGTATCGCTGACGGTCAACATGTGGTTCCATACCACGAGCGAAGCAGTGCCCAATGCAAAGGCGCTTGAGCTTTCTGACGCGCTGGGCATTGGCGGCGTGACGCTGCCGGTAGATGGCGGCTTGATTTGGTTAAAACGCGGATCACCGTTCTGCCAATCGCTGGCAGATGACACAGACAAAAACTTAAAACGGCGGTACATCAACGTGACCGCCGAATTTTTATGCCTAAATTGAGGTGAAAGCATGAAATTTACTCGTATTCCTGAATCTGCGTTTAAGGAACTGGTCTTGAACGCGGGTTATCTTGCAACTACGTTTGACCCGGCTGCCGGTACTGCGCCGGAAGAAAGTGCGCTGCTGGGCGCCACGACTGGCGGCATCAACTTTACGGCTGTGCCAAGCTTTACCGACTTCGGCGAGGACATCGACAACTGTCCCAAGAACATGAAAGAGCTGAAGCAGATTGAATCTTGGGAAGTCAAGTGCAGTGGCACTTATGTTTCGGCATCTCCTACTAATGTAAAAAGTATGCTTGGCGCAGCAGAGGAAACAACCACTTCCAAGGTTTCAAAAATCACGCCGCGCAACGACCTGAAGGACAGCGACTTTACCGATTTGTGGCTACTGTGCGACTATTCAGACAAGCACGGCACTACGAATGGCGGTTTCTGCGCCATTCACATGCTGAATACGCTGTCTACAGGCGGTTTCAGCTTGCAGACGGGCGACAAGGAAAAAGGCCAGATGAGCTTTGAATACACGGCGCACTACTCCATTACCGCGCAGGACACTGTGCCGTGCGAGGTGTATATCAAGGCCGGAGAGGATGAAGCATAATGCGGAATTTTTCTGAACTTAGCACTGACGAAGCGCTGGAAGTTGTTTTGCAAATCGCGCAGCCCATCACAAACCTGATCGATGATGAAGCGCTTGTGAAAGAGATGCAGAAAGCGATGCCGAAGGGCGAAACGACCCGTATTGCAATGCAGCGTTTTGGCCTTGCGAAAATTGTTAAGCTGCTGAACATTGCGTTGAAACAGCACCGCGAGGACGTGTACGGAATTCTCGCACCGTTCAACGGCCTGACGGTGGAAGAAATCGGCAAGCAGAATTTCCTTATCACCTGCAAGCAGGTTGCCGACCTGTTGAACGATAAGGGGTTTGTTGATTTTTTCAAATCGTATCTCGGTGGCGGGCAGAACAAGTAATCCCTGTACTGCTGAAAATGCCGAAACTGAGCGCAAAGGCGCTTGTGTCGGCGCTTCCTTACGCTTTAAAAGCTGATTTTGAAGAACAGATGTACAAGGTGTACATGACTGACAGTGCGTGGAGCCTTGTAGTAGCTATAACAGGCGTAAAGGACAGGCCAGCGAGATATATTGATATCATCCACCCGCCCAAAGTGGATACGCGGACACCAGAACAGGTGCAGGCGGATTTCAAAGACTTTGCGGCGCGGCATGGATTGAAAGAAGCAGAGAAAAAAGCCGCCCAAACAGAGGGCGGCTAAACTTAGAAACAATTTTTGATAATGGCTTTATAGGTTGGCTCGTCAACTTCCAGCAGGAAGCGCTTGCCGCTGTAACGCCATTGCGGGTCATCTATAAGCTGGATAACAACCTGATAAACGCCTTTTTGCTTGGCAGTCATTGCACCGGCAACCATGCCAGCACCACCAAACAAAGCACCGCCGACCATGCCGCGCATAACGCCGGAAGCCATAGATGTTTTGTGAGTTTCATCTACCACAGAGTAACCGGCAACAGTACGGCTGTTTAGTTCAAGTGCTGATAGACCACCAACGTCCATAGAGACTTTGCCAAATGAAACAGACACCTTTTTGCCCATAAAATCACCGGCGATAACTGCATTTTTTGCTTTTGCCATAAAAAACACCTCCTATTGCTTAGAATACAGCAGATAAAGCAGAAATTCAAGAAGGGAGTGATAGATTGGACGTTTTTAACTTATATGCAAAATTAAGTCTCAACACAGACGACTACGAAAAAGGTGTTGAGAAGGCAAAAGGCGGCGCAACGTCTTTGATGGACGTGTTCAGCGGTACGTTGCTTGGCAATGTTGTTTCGGATGGTTTGCGGACTGTAACCAACGGCATTGCGGAAATCGGGAGAACTGCTGCAAGCATGGCTGTTTCTATTGGCAAGGCATCGCTGGACAGCTATGCAGACTACGAGCAGCTTGTAGGCGGCGTGGAAACGCTGTACAAAGACAGCGCGGGAATCATAGAAAACTACGCAAAAGACGCATACAAGAATGTGGGCCTTTCAGCAAATGATTACATGGAAACATCCACATCGTTTGCGGCAGCTCTTGTTTCAAGTTTGAGCGGCGACACAGAAAAAGCCGCCGAAATGGCAAATACTGCGATTTCGGATATGTCCGATAATGCGAACAAGATGGGCACCAATATTTCTTCCATCCAAGACGCATATAACGGCTTTGCGAAGCAGAACTACACAATGCTTGATAACCTAAAGCTGGGCTACGGCGGCACGCAGGCTGAAATGAAGCGGCTTATCAAAGAAGCTGCTGCCATGACGGACACGCAAAAAGAGCTTGGTGTTACGGTCGATTCCAACAGTATGTCCTATGCGAACATTGTACAAGCGATTCATGTCGTGCAGGCAAACATGGGCATCATGGGAACGACCAGCAAGGAAGCTGCAACTACAATTCAAGGCAGTACAGCGTCAATGAAGAGCGCTTGGGAAAATCTGCTGACGGGTATTGCAGACCCGGAGCAAGACTTTCAAACTTTGGTGGACAACCTTGTTGACAGCGTTATTACTGCCGGAAACAACATTATACCTCGCATCAAAGAAATTGTGCCTACTTTGATTGATGGTTTGAGCGAACTGGTCACACAGCTTGCGCCTTATGTGAGCAGCGTGATTATGGAGCTTGAACCGACTATTGAAGAGGGCTTGCAGGCACTTTTCGGCGGGTTAAGCAGTGTAGCAAGCGAATTGCAGCCCATTGTTGCTGATGTGTTTTCTTTTTTTGGCGATGCAATTATTTCCGGGCTGACAAGCGCGATTGAAAACTCTGACTTTTCGTTTCTGCTTTTCATTTTTGACAATGTTAAAACAGCAGCTGAAGAAGTCGTGCCTGTAATTGAAGAAATCGCACCAGCACTTGTGACGGTTGGTGCAGCTGTAAAAGGCTGGCAAATCGGGACGAAAATCCAAAAGATGGTGACGGCCTTTGACGAAGCCAAGGTTGCTGTTTCTTTGTTCAGCATGGGACTTTCTGACACGGAAATTGCACAGGGTGCGCTCAATGGCACATTAAAGGCATCCGAAGTTCTTGCCGGATTGCTTACAGGAAAGATTTCTCTTATGACGTTGGCACAGGCGGCAGCGGCAAAAGCGCAAGCCGCTTTTAATGCGGTTTTGGCAGCAAACCCAATTACACTGGTTGTGGTTGCAATTGGCGCACTGGTTGGCATTTTGGCTGTGCTGTATGCAAAGAACGAAGATTTTAGAAATGGCGTTAATGCTGCGTGGGATGCGATTTCTGCCAAGATTCAGGAAGTAGTAGCATTTGTACAGCCTTATGTTGAAACGGCTATGCAGGTTATTGGGCAGGTCGTTACGCAGGTCATTACAGATTTGACCCCAGTCATACAGAGCATCGGTGAAGCGTTCAGCGCTGCATGGAGCCTTGTACAGACTGTATGGGCATGGGCAAGCGCATTCTTTCAGGCTATCTTCCAGGCAATTGTTGTTATCTTTGCACCGTTTGCACCGATTATCAGCGGATTCTTTCAGGGCGCGTGGATTATCATTCAAAGCATCTGGAATGTTGCGGTAAGCTTTTTCCAGACTGTGTTTGATTTGATTACCGGCGTGTTCTCTACGATTGACGCTGTGCTGTCCGGTGACTTTCAGAGCGCGTGGGAGTCGATTCAGGGCATCTTTGATGGCGCGTTTGGGTTCTTCTCTACGGTCGGGCAAAACGTTGTAGAGGGCATCAAGGGTGGCATTTCGGCTGTTTGGGGCGGTCTTGTCAGCTTCGTGCAGGGCTTGTGGGATGGCATCAAGAGTATTTTTGTCATCAATGCAAGTGATGTGAAAAACAACACGGGGTCTGACGGTAGCCACGCAGGCGGCATGGATTATGTCCCCTATAACAACTATGTTGCAAATCTGCATCGCGGCGAGATGGTTCTGACTGCCGATGAAGCGGACAGTTACAGACGCGGTAAGGGCAGCGGCAACGGTTTTACCCTGACGCAAAATATTTACGCAGCAAAGCAGACACCGGTTGAACTGGCAGCAAGCACAGCGGCGTATTTCCAACGGGCGAGGTGGGCGTTATGAGTTTTTTAAGCAAGACTTTCAAGTACGTCAATTCGCTGGGGCAGTCTATCGTGTTTGACTACGCGCATGGTTATCTTATCAGCAAGCCGGATGGCATTGATACAATTTCGGTCACTGCCAATACGGCGCAGGGTATCGGTCAAGTAGGCGCTACTGTACAATCTAAGGCCATTCAGACGCGGCCTATTACCATCAACGGAAAAGTTATCGGCGACAATGCGCAAGCGCTGAAAGACGCGCTTATGACCGTTGTACGGCCCGACCTGACCGGGGTGTTATATGCCGGAGACTGGCACATAGACGTTATTGTAACGGCATCGCCTACCATTGGCGCATCAAAACGCGGTGCGCCGTTTCAACTTGGCCTGCTTGCCCCCTACCCGTATTGGGAAAGCGGCGAACGAAAGGCAATGCAGCTGCGCGGCGTGCAAAAAGGTTTTAAATTCCCATGGAATATCAGCAAAACGTATTATTTCGGCAAAGTCATTGTGCTAAAATACATTGTTTTGCAGAATTTTGGGCAGTTTGATGTGCCGTTTATGCTGGAAATCAATTGCATTGGCGAGACGGTAACAAACGTAGGCATTGAAAACATGCTGACAGGTGAAGTTCTGCGGCTGGAAAAAACGCTTGTGGAAGATGAGCGTGTCGTTATCAAGACATCGCACGGAAAAACAACGGTCACAAGCTCTAAGGACGGTGACTGCCGGGGCGCACTTACGCTTGAAAGCACACTGTACAGAATTCATACGGGCGATAATGCGTGGAAGCCTACTGCGGACAGTGGGCTTGAAAACGTTGAAATGAGCGTTTCGTTTGCGGAAGAAAGTGCGGGTGTAACGGTAATATGAGATTAGAGCTGTTCTCCCATGACCTTAACAACCGACACGAAATTACCCACGCCATCAGCAGCGAGTTCAGCGACTACTATAACGATGTGGGAAAATTTACGGTAGTTTTGCCGATGGATGATTACAACATCGGGATAGTGGAGCTGGATGCTGTTTTGTACATTGTAGAGCGAAGACTTGCGTATACGGTGGAAGAAATACAGTTCGATTGTGATAATAGCGAAATCACGTTGAACGGGTACAGTCTGAACAATAAGCTAAACCGGCGTGTTATTGCGGCAACTTCCAGCATTGCCAACGTGGAAACGGATGTATACAGCGTTATTACTGCCAATCTGCGTGGGCTTCCTATACTGCTGGCAGAGAAAAAAGGCTTGACAGAAACCGTGACGGCAACAGAGGTGTACGGGGATGAACTGTTAAACTGCATACAACCGATTTTGACAGATGCCGGGATTGGGAACCGGATGGTTTTGGACTACAGAACCAAAACAGAAACGTTTGAATTGTATAAGGGCGTTGACCGTACAGAGGGATTAGACGCGGTGCTGTTTGTGCAGGAACGCGGAACCGCGCCCGGGCTGGTAGTTGACAAGGATATTTCTGAATACAAAAATGTGTGCTACTGTGAAGCGCAGTACAAAGACGGTACAAAATTTGTGGTGCAGGCTGGCACGGCCAGCGATGCGGAACGGCGCGAACTGTGGGCGAGCTTCAGCGGAGATAGCCAGCAGGATGGCGAGACAAACGCTGCGTTTCAGACGCGCGTTAAGCAGTATGCGGCGTTGCAGCTAGGCAGCCATTTGAATCGAAACGGATTTGACATTGGCGCATACGGTGACGAGCTTGGCACGGCATACAATGTTGGCGATTTGGTTTGGTGCGTTTCTTTGCGGCTGGGTGTAAAGTACAAGGCAAGAATCACGGCAGCAAAGTATTCACAGGATGCAAACGGATCAAGCGTCAAGCTGGTTATTGGCGACCCGATTTTAACAGTTTTGAGGTGATAAAGTGGCAGAGATCAAAAATTTTCCGAATAATGTGGATGAATATATCGGAGCCGAAAACGTGATGAAATGGCTGCATGGGCGTTCCAGCGGCGTATTTGGCGCGGATGGCAATTTAAGTGTTACCGCAAACGGCGATATGACGGTAAGCGTTTCAGATGGCGTGGGCTGGCTGGCGAACGACAAAGCGGACGGCACAGTTTTTTGGAATGATACAAAAGAACAGACTGGAAGCGAGCTGCAGCTGACAATCCCGTTGCCAGATGCCATTTTGCCACGTATTGACAGGATTGTTGTTAGCTGGGACACGGTGGATTATTCGGAAAAGCCGCGTATTGAAGTGCTAAAAGGAACGCCGAATAATGCACCTACCGCCACGGAACTTACAAACAACACTTTAAAACGGCAAATTTCTCTTGCGCGTATTTACGTCGCAGCAGCTGTAAGCAGCATTTCTGCGGATAGCATCACGGACGAACGGCTTGACCCCGATGTGTGTGGGCTTGTTACGGACTGGGTTAGCGTTGACACTACCACCATTCAGGCGCAGTTTTCCGCATTGCTTGAAAAGGTAAAGACTGAGCTGTCGCAACTGCACGGTGGCACAGCAATGATGACAAAGGCGCAGTATGACCCGTCTGGTGGCGGGTTAAATGTCTGCGTGCAGGAATATGAGTGTAACAAGAGCGGCAGCGTGTATGCGCTGATGGGCGAGGGCGCGGTGGGGCGGTTTAAAGTCCCCGCCGCGTGGAGTGCGGGCGACACGTGGACAGTCAACGGTGTGGCCGTGCCTGCGTATTGCGGCGCGGATGCGGCGGACGGGGACTGCGTTGTGACCGGGCGATGGATCACGTTTGTATACGACGGCACGCGGCTGGATTTTAACGGCGGCGGTGGATTGAGCGCTGGAAAGCTGGCACAGGCCACCGCCACGGAAGCGGATGTGCTGGCGAATTCTACGTTTTACGCTGCCCGGAAGGGCCTGCGCACCGGCAATGTGCCGCGGTGCGGGAACTGGGGCGCGACGATTGCACCGGGTGAGTCGGTGACGGTGCCGGACGGAAAGCACGACGGCGGCGGTAGAGTGAGCGCAAAGGCGCTGAAGACGGTGACAATCAGCATGGTCGACGGTTCCGGCTCATGGAGCTACACGTTCACGGGCGGCACGCTGGTAGGCATCTGCGACATTGCGGCCAGTGCGAACAGCGCGGATATTGGGTACCTGCACATCAGCGGAAACACCATCACCATGAAATGGAGCGGCAACGGCACGGTGAACCGCCAGATCACGCTGATTTACTACTGATTTTTGGGAGGTGCATGATGGTACATACTTTAAGGCTTGACAACTACTCCCCTACCACGCGAAAGCTGGTGCTGGGGACTAATTCCAGCTATGGCACGGAGAGTATCAAGATTGAGCGCGGGGCCGGGTGGGACGGACTGAATCTCACCGCAACGTGGCACATCCCCGGGCGGGAAGAGCCGCTGCGCGTGGCCCTGCTGGATGGGGATGCCATGGACGTGCCGCCCGAGGTGACGAAGGAGGCCAAGGATGGCGTGCTTGTGCTGGCCGGGCTGGCCTCCGGCGTGCAGCGGGCGAGTTGTAACGTGGAGTATCTTATCCTTGAGCAAGCGGGCATATACGGCGGCACGGATGCAGAGCCGACGCCCGAGCTGGCGGCGCAGGTGCTGCAGGCGGTGCAGGATGCCCGGGACGCGGCAAAGGACGCCGATCAGCGCGCCACGAACGCGGAGGACGTCGCCAACAGCGTGAGGGAGGACGCCGACAACGGGAAGTTTATCGGCCCAGTCGGCCCGCAGGGGCCTGTTGGGCCGCAAGGCGCGCAGGGTATCCAGGGCGAGAAGGGCGACACCGGAGAGCGCGGCCCCCAAGGTGAGCAGGGCGTTCAGGGTGTACAAGGCGAGAAGGGCGATACCGGCGCGCAGGGGCCTGTTGGCGAAACTGGCCCGGTTGGCCCCAAGGGTGATACTGGCCCGCAGGGTGAGCGCGGTGAGCAGGGGCCGCAGGGAGAGGTTGGCCCGGAGGGGCCTGCTGGAAAGGACGGCGTACAGATTGATGATACGGCGGTGAGCGAGGACGCGCCGTGGAGCAGCAAGCACATCATTGATATGCTCTGCCCGCCTCTGGAAGAAAGCGGCAACCCTGTTGTGTGCTACCCCGTTGCGGGATACCCGCTGGGGGTAAAGGCCAGCTGGGAGCCGGTGCAGGAAGGCACGGGAACGCCGTATCCGGCAGGTGGCGGTAAGAACCTGTTTAATCCTGCATGGATGCCAGAAAAAGCCATGAGCTATGGAGTGACGTGGACAATAACCCCCGATGGCATCGTAACAGCAAACGGAACGGCAAGTGGAACTACATACTACAACTCTGATAATTTTTTACTTCCTGCAGGTACATACACGATTAGCGAAATGTCTCATTTCCGTATATCAATTCTCAATAAAGATGCAGACGGTGCTATTATTGCCACGCAAGCTGTTGGACGGCCACATACGTTTACCGTAGAGAATGACATACAAAATGCCGTCTTGTTTTTTGCCGCCTCTGGCACACTGGATAATGTTTCGGCAAAACCGCAGATAGAGAAAGGCGCGACTGCAACGGCCTATTCACCTTACGCAAACATTCGTCCTATCAAGGGCAGGGACAGCGTGACGATTACCAGGCAGGAGGATAATCAAGTGATTACGCTCAACATGCCTGAAACCGTGTATAGCGGTGAGGTGGACGCGGTGACGGGAGATGGAAAAGAGACGAGGAAAACGCTGACGCTGGACGGGACAACCAACAAGTTTACACAGCGTGATAGATATTGGAATCTACCACAAAATTCAGCACCCGGTATAGCCGATAGCTATGATACAACTTGTAGTCATTTTCCTGCTAATACTTTTGGTGGGAATTCGAAGGGAAAGTATCTTTACACAACAGCGCAACTTATGAGCAAGTATTTTCCAGATGCTAATGCCTTAAATGCTTACCTCGTCGCCCAGTATGTTGCAGGAAGCCCTGTGCAAGTATACTACAATCTGACAGAGCCTGTGCCATTCACCGCGACAGGCGCACAGCCCATCCCCGCGCTTGCGGGTGCAAATACCGTTCTTACCGATGCCGACAGCGTGACTGTGACGGGACGCGCAGACCCCATTAAACGGATCACCGATTTGGAAGCAGCGGTTGCTTCTATCAACTGAAAGGAGTAATAAAATGGCGATTAAAAGTAAAGCACGGCACGATTTGACGTTGCGCAGCATCAAGCGAGAGATTGCAGCAGGACGCGACGTTGCGTTCTGGTTGGACAAGGCGTACACGCACTACGACAACGGCCTGCTGGATGAGGCAGACATTGCCGAGGTGGAGACGCTGGCACAGAAATACTACGATGCGCTGGATGCGAGAGAGAGCGCAGACGAGGTTACGAAGACGCCGGATGTGCCGGAGGTTGACGGCGCTGAAAATACCACCAACGAATGATAGGAAGTGATACCATGATTTTTAGCGGGAGAAATCTCGTGAAGTACCCGTACAGCCGCTACGGCTACACGCGCGGCGGCGGCAAGATTTGGCACGGCGGCATTGATGTTTGCGGGTTGGATGACGACAAAATCCGCATGCCCGGCTACAACGGCAAGAGCATTGCAGGAACCGTTGTTACAGCCCGCATCGTGACGAACAAGCGCAACAAGACATGGGAATGGGGCTATTATGTCTGCGTGAAGCTGGACGCAAACCAGACCCCGGATGCAGTGAACTATCTGTATTTTGCACACTGCTCGCAGCTGCTTGTCGACAAAGGGACAAAAGTCAAGACCGGCGATGTGCTGGCGGTTGTCGGCCAGACCGGCAACGCCGCAGGCACATGGACGCACTGCCACTTTGAAGTGCGGGCCACTGCCACGAGCAAGGGCCTTGACCCAACTGCGTATGCAGGCATCCTAAACAAGGCAGGCACATACGGTGACCAGCCAGCGCAGACAAGCGGCAAGGAAGTACTGATCGATGTGTCCCACCATCAGGGAATCATCGACTGGGCAAAGGTTCCCTACCGCGCCCTGGTGCGCATCGGCTACCGTGGTTATGGCAGCGGCGCACTGATGAAGGACGAGCAGTTCAACGCCAACCTGGCCGGAGCCAAGGCCAACAACAAGCTGCTGGGGTTCTACTTCTTTAGCCAGGCCATCACCGAGGACGAGGCCCGCGCCGAAGCGGATTTCTGCGCCAGCCTGGCCCCGACAGGCTATCCCTTGTTCTTCGACAGCGAATGGGGACACACAACCAAGACCGGCGTCCACGATGGCCGTGCGGACAACCTGACCAAGGCGCAGCGCACGGCCTGCGCCCGAGCGTTCTGTGTACGTGCGGCGGCGCTGGGCTACCAGCCGGGCGTCTACACGTTTACGTCGTTTGCCACGGCAAACATCGACTACGAGGGCCTGTGCAAGGACTACATTGGCTGGCTGGCCGACACGCGCACAAACTACGACAAAACGCTGCCGCGCCACATCCACCAATACAGCCAGACCGCAAAGGGCGGCGTGGCAGGTATCACTGGCGCGGTTGATTTGAACCATCTGGTCAAGGCCCTGCCCGCAGCGGACAAGCCTGCAAACAAGCTGCAGGTCATCACGGTAGGGCCGGTATCGCAGGGGGACGCAGACGCCGTCTTTGCCGTGTGCCAGAGCCGCGGCCTGACCGATGCCGGGCTGTACAAATCTGAATGGGCGGAGGTGTGATGCCGATGCAGCATGTATTTTCGTTTACACTTGCGGAGGCCTGGGCGTTTTTAATTTACGCGGCGGGTGCTGCTGCCGGGCTGTATGCCGGGGGCGTTGCCATCAGCAAAGTAATCACCGCAGTAAAAAAGCCGAAGACCGACCAGGACAAACGCATCACACAGCTTGAAACGCGGGTGAATGCCATGGAGGGATTCTTGAGAAACGACAAATTGCGGCTTGACCGCATGGACGAGGGGCAGCATGTGACCATGCAGGCATTGCTTGCCCTGCTTGACCACAATCTGGATGGGAACAACATTGACCAGATGCAAAAGGCAAAGGAAGCTTTGCAAAATCATCTGATTGGCTGAAAGGGAGTGCATATCTATGGGCGATTTTTTGAAAAACATTGCCGCGCTTTTCAAGGTAAAAACCATTGTGACGCTGGTTGTCGTTGCAGTGTTTGCGGCATTGGCGCTGCGGGAGAAATTACAGCCTGACACGGTCATGACCATTGTTACAATGGTCGTGGCCTTTTATTTTGGCACGCAGACCGAAAGCAAGAACAAGAAGGATGAGTAATCATGCCAAAGTTTGATTTTGTCGGCGGTTTGCTGACCGATGAAGAAACGGATGTTTTGCAGCTTCGGCGGCGCGGTTGGCGCAATGCTGATATTGCGGCAGAACTGAATTGTAGCGAGCGCACGGTAAAACGGCGCGTACACAGCATCAAAACAAAAATAGGCTGATTTAAAGGGCGCGGCTGCTTTTGTGGCCGCGCCCTTTTTTATTTTGTCCCAAAGACGGCACAATGTTGGCACTTCGGTGACCCACAGTGTGCCGTCTTTTTGTGTACAATTTAGATAAAAGGAGCGGTTCGGATGGCATACAAGCAAATTAATCTAAACCCGGAACAAAAGCGCGTCGGTGATTGTACCGTCAGAGCCATTGCAGCCGCAACGCATCAATCGTGGGCGGCTGTATATGCGGCGCTGGTGCTGGCAGGATTTGAACTGCATGATATGCCGTCTGCAAACTATGTTTGGGGACACTATCTTCGGCGGTGCGGGTGGAACCGTTCGGCAATTCCGAACAGCTGCCCGGATTGTTACACAGTGGCGCAGTTTGCAAAAGACCACTCGGACGGCACGTATATTTTGGCAATGGCTACGCATGTTGTGTGCGTGCAAAATGGGGATTGGCTGGATACATGGGACAGCGGAGATGAAGTGCCGCTGTACTACTGGCAGAAAGGATGATTGACTATGGCGTTTGGCGTACCGTATCAGCCCGGCTATATGCCGAACTATTATCCAATGGGGCAGCAGATGCCGTCGTCCATGCCCGATCAGCTTACACAGCTCCGGCAAGCGGCATATCCGCAGCAGCAACCGGCACAGCAAAGCTCGCCTATTATCTGGGTGCAGGGTGAAGAAGGAGCCAAAGCGTATATGGTGGCGGCAGGGAACAGTGTGCTGTTGATGGACAGTGAAAACAGCACATTTTATATCAAATCCACCGATGCCAGCGGTATGCCGCAGCCCCTGCGCGTTTTTGACTACTCAGAACGCACGGCAAGCCAGAAACAGCCCGCACAGACAGCGCAAAAACCGAAAGAGGAATATGTCACACGGCAAGAGTTCAACGCGTTGACAGCCCGCTTTGACGCGCTGGCGGCGGATAAACCTTTGACGCGCAAGAAAAAGGAGGCAGACAATGAGCAACCCTCTGTTTAACGCTCTTGGCGGCGGCAAAATGCCGGGCGCAATGGGACAATTTCAGCAGATGATGCATCAGTTTCAGCAGTTCCGACAGAATTTTCAAGGCGACCCGAAGCAAGAAGTTCAAAATCTGCTGCAATCTGGAAAAATGAGCCAGCAGCAGCTAAATCAGCTGCAAGCGATGGCGCAACAGTTTCAGAGCTTTTTAAAATAGGTTCAACCCGTGCGCACGGTGAACAATACATTCAACTTTTGAAAGGAGTTAAACATGAGTCTTTCTTCGGACGGCACTGTTATGACAATGCCTGTTCAGCCTGCAAATACGGGCAATGGCAACGGCTGGGGCTTTGGCGGCGATGGTGCGTGGTGGATTATTATTCTCTTCCTCTTCGTTTTCTGCGGCTGGGGCGGCAACTGGGGCAACAACAGCTTTGGCGGCGGTAATGGTGCTGGCGCTGTCGATGGCTACATCCTCACCAGCGACTTTGCCAACATCGAACGCAAAATCGACGTCGTGAACAACGGTCTGTGTGACGGCTTCTATGCTCAGGCACAGCTTGTCAACGGTGTGCAGAACGCTATGCAGCAGGGCTTTATGAGCGCCGAAATCAGCCGCGCCAATCAGCAGGCGGCATTTATGCAGCAGCTGAATGCCATGCAGATGCAGCAGGCGAATTGCTGCTGCGAGACCCGCGAGGCTATTCAGGGCGTTAACTACAACCTTGCTACGCAGGCTTGCGACACGCGCCAGACCATTCAGAACGGCACTCGGGACATCATTGAAAACCAGAACGCGAACGCACGCGCTGTGCTTGACGCACTGACGGCGCAGCGCATTGAGGCTAAAGATGCCAAGATTGCCGAGCAGAACCAGCAGCTTTTTGCCGCACAGCTTGCCGCAAGTCAGGCTGCGCAGAATGAAACGCTGAAAGCCTATATGAGCGGGCAGCTCGCTTACTACAACCCCCGCCCTGTTCCGGCTTTCCCCGTTCCTGCACCGTATCAGTACGGGAATTGCGGCGGCTGCAACGGCTGCGGATGCTAAAAACGAATACGGCAACTTGTCGGAACATCTGACATGTTCGGCCCCGTGCCGATAGTGCAAAATGTGGCGGGGCAATCGTCCCGCCACTATCTTTTTTTGAAAGGAATGATTTTATGGCTGAATTTACGAATTCCAGTATCGTGAACGTTGCCGCAGGGCAGAATGTGCCGCTTACCGAAACGGCAGTTTGCGGAAAAAGCTGCATTGTGCATCGTGAGGGCGCTGGCATCGTTACACTGCGCGGCATCACGAACCAGTGCAAGGCGCGTTATAAGGTGAGTTTTGGCGCGAACATTGCGATTCCCACAGGCGGCACAGTCGGTGCAATTACTTCCGCGCTTACAATCAACGGAGAACCGCTTGTAAGCGCCACTGCAACTGTTACGCCCGCAGCAGTGGAGAATTACTTTAACGTGTTTGTGGCGGCGTTTGTGGACGTTCCGCGCGGTTGCTGCGTGACGGTTGCCGCAAAGAACACGAGTGCACAGGCGGTGCTTTTTGCAAACTCGAATCTCATTGCCGAGCGCGTCGGCTGAAAGGAGAATGAAAATGAGTATGAAAACCCTGTATGATCTGAAGGATATGCTGTGCGATGAGCTTGACGAAATCGGCAAAAAAGGCGAAATGTCTGCTGGTGACTTGGAAACTGTGCACAAGCTGACCGACACCATCAAGAACATCGACAAAATCACCATGCTGGAAGAAGGTGGCTACAGCCGCGATGAAGATTACAGCCGGGATGGTGATTGGAGCGCTAATATGCGCGGCAATTATGGACGCGGCAGCAGCTATGCGCGGCGTGGTTCCCATTATGTGCGTGGCCATTACAGCATGGACGATGGGCGCGATTCTCTGATTTCCCGCATGGAAGATATTATGCGCGGAGCTGACAGCAAAGACAGGGAAGTCATCCAGCGCTGCATTGACACGATGCGAAACGGTTAAAGTGAGGTGTAAGGGCTATGGTTGACGTGCGAGAGATTGACGGCGCTATAGCCGAAATCGAAAACAGCGAACTCACCATGACCAGAGTTAAAAATTTGGCAGCGCTGTATGTTGTGAAAAATCAGCGTCTTGCAGATGCGTCCCATTCTCCGCAGGAAGCAGAACTGCAAGAGCCTGTGCGCTACTACGAAGCGGCAGAGCCGCCTACAAGGGCTGCTGTTGGTGGCAGTGACTTTTTACGGGCTGTGTCAAACGTAGACACCACAGCGGCGCTGAACGTACTGGATGAGCTTATGTCGGCCTTGTATGTAGCAAACCATAAAGTTTATAATGGCGTAATGCGGAAATTGGAGCGTTTACAGGATGAGTGAATTTTTGGAGATTGTAAAAAAGGCCGATACCGGTAGAGTGTGGCGTGTGCTGGATGAGTTTATGGATGCGCTGAAAGAAGCGCAACCGGAAACGTACAAAGATTTGGTACACAACTTGATCAGGAAATAAGCGAAGTGTGTACTAAAGTGTGTACTTCGTAAACAAAATAGCGTAGATTCTGATGAATCTACGCTATTTTTTATGGAGCGGCTGATGGGAGTCGAACCC
>ERZ779888.646-NODE-646-length-40380-cov-11.368481_pt1 | contig 40380 bp, 38 predicted proteins | sample MGYA00511245_ERZ779888 | MGnify/ENA primary metagenome ERZ779888 (study PRJEB29588, sample SAMEA2155255) | human gut metagenome | biome: human gut; feature: human-associated habitat; material: faeces | place: Denmark | collected 2008/2010 ...
TTATAATTACATTATTATACAAATATATTTTGTAATATAAAGCATAAATAGCACAATATTAACAAAAAAATGTTAATATCTCTCTATGTTTCACGTGAAACATAGAGGGATACTACCACTTAAATTTAATTAAATAAAAACAGTTAACAATGTTTCACGTGAAACATTGTTAACTTCTTATATTACTAAAAAATTCTGACAATATATTTTTATATTTATTTGCAAATTCGTTATCGTCATATTTTTTACAATTAATACGATCGTAGTTGCTCTTTAAATTATTTTCATACTTAGAAGAAATCAAATATTTAATATTTCTAATACGAGATTCAGCAATAGCATTCATACACATTTCACAAGGTTCTAAAGTAACATACATAGTACATTCTTCTAAAATAAATGTTTTTAAATACTTGCAAGCTTTAATAATAGCTAAAATTTCAGCATGATATATTGAGATATTTTTATTATTCTTTTTATTATATGCTTTAGCAATTATTTTATTTTTAAAAACAATAACACAACCGACTGGAACATTATTTGTGTTTAATGCTTTTCTTGCTTCCCTTATGGCTAAATCAAAGTAATATTTATCATCATTTAACAACATAAAACCTCCAAAAAAAAGTGCACACGCATAGAGGATCTTAAGGCTGCTATCTTCCGATCCTGACCTAATTCAACCATATGCGTTGCACAAATATATATTATAATAAAACAGAAAAATAGTCAATCAATGTTTCACGTGAAACATTGAAAAAATAAGTTATTAACAATTTTAAAATAATAACATTCTAATACTAAAATCAAAAATACAAAAAAATCAAAATTTTAAATTAATTAACATTCATTGTAAATAATTGATATAGTAAAATTTTATTATTATAATACAAAACCTATACATAGTTTCACGTGAAACATTAAAAATTAACATTTATTAACAATTTGTAAAAATTATAGAAATAACACACTAACAAACATTTGTTCATTTTTTTTGCATAAAAAAGATGCCTAAGCATCATTTTCATTAGATTCATCTTTTTCCAAATATTCTTCAACTTTTTCTGTTACAGTAACCGATGTAACAACTTGACCATCTTTAAGACTCATTAATTTAACACCTTGAGTATTCCTTTTTAAAGTAGAAATCTTAGAAACATCAAGTCTAATAACAATACCATTATTAGTTGTAATAATCAAATCTTCATCCCCAACTACAGATTTAAACGCAATAATTAAACCATTTTTATCAGTAATATTTAATGCCTTAACACCCTTACTACCACGATGAGTAAGTCTATATTCACTAACATCAGTTTTCTTACCATAACCTTTTTCTGTTACAACCAAAATATACTCATTATGGTTTACAATTTCAGCTCCAATCACCTTAGAATCAGTTAAATCAATACCCTTAACACCAGAAGCACTACGACCCATCATACGAACCTCAGTTTCCACAAAACGTACCATTCTTCCACTATCAGAAGCCATAATAACTTCATCACTACCAGATGTCATTTTAACACTAATTAATTCATCATCTTCCTTAAGAGTAATAGCAATTTTACCATTTTTTCTAATAGATTCAAATTCACTTATAGGAGTTCTCTTAACAAGACCACCCATAGTAAAGAATATCAAGCTTTTACTATCATCAACATCATTAGGATTAATTGGAATAATTGAATTAACAACTTCACCCTTTTCCAAAGGCAATAAATTAACAATAGGTAATCCCTTAGATTGTCTACTAGATTCAGGTATTTCATAACCCTTTATTCTATATACCTTACCGAAATTAGTAAAGAATAATATATGATCATGAGTAGAACAAGTAACTAACTTATTAACAAAATCCTCTTCATTAGTAGACATACCCTTAATACCAACACCACCACGATTTTGTGATCTATATGTACTTGTTAACAATCTTTTAATATAACCTTTTTCTGTAAGAGAAATCATAATGTTTTCAACAGGTATTAAAGATTCATCCTCAATATAATCAATAGCAGTCATATCAATTGAAGTTCTTCTTTCATCTGCAAATCTAGCCTTAATTTCTAACATTTCCTTCTTAATAATTGCAAGAACCTTTTCATTACTAGCCAAAATAGATTTTAATTCTTCAATTTCAAGTAATAATGCTTGCAACTCAGCTTCAATCTTTTCACGTTCCAATCCAGTTAAACGACGTAATTTTAATTCTAAAATAGCATCAGTTTGTACATCAGTAAGACCAAATCTAGCCATTAATTTTTCTTTTGCCTCAACATCACTCTTAGCAGCTTTAATGATCTTAATAACTTCATCAATATTATCTTGTGCAATTTTATACCCTTCTAATATATGAACACGTTTTTCATCTTTTTCCAAATCAAATCTAGTTCTTCTTACAATAACTTCCATTTGATGATCAATATATTTAGATATAATATCCTTTAATCCTAACGTTCTAGGAGTTTTTCCATCAATCATCAATAAAGTTATACCATAACTAATTTGAAAATTAGTATGTTTATATAAATTATTAAGCACAACTTGAGGATTAGCATCTCTCTTTAAAGTAATAGTAATCTTAACACCATTCTTCAAATCAGTATGATAATCAGAAATACCATCAATAACCTTATCCCTAACAAGTTCGGCTACTCTATTCTTTAAATCCATAGTATTAACACCATATGGAACTTCAGTAACAACAATACTAGAATGATTACCATTTTCAACTATTTCAGCCCTACTTCTAATAGTAATTGTACCCTTACCAGTTCGATAAGCTCTCATAATACCTGAATTACCAAGAATAATTCCTCCAGTTGGAAAATCTGGACCCTTTATATATTGCATCAATTCCAAAGTATCAATATCAGGATTATCAATATAAGCAACACATCCATCAATTACTTCACCTAAATTATGTGGTGGTATATTAGTCGCCATACCAACAGCAATACCCATAGTCCCATTAACTAAAATATTAGGAAATCTACTAGGTAAAACAACAGGCTCATCAAGAGTTTCATCAAAATTTTTAGTCATATCAACAGTATTTTTTCTAATATCACTAAGAAGTTCAAGCGATAATTTAGATAAACGAGATTCAGTATAACGCATTGCAGCAGCCCCATCGCCTTCAATATTACCAAAATTACCATGGCCATCAATTAATAAATAACGTTGATTGAAATCTTGAGCCATTCTTACCATAGCTTCATAAATAGAACTATCACCATGTGGATGATAATTACCCATTACTTCACCAACAGTTTTTGCACTCTTTCTATGCGGTTTATCTGGAGTATAACCAGAATTAAACATACTCCATAAAATACGTCTATGAACAGGCTTAAGACCATCTCTTAAATCAGGTAAAGCACGAGACGTAATTACACTCATTGAATATTCCAAGAAAGAAGTTTTAACTTCATCGACTATATTATTTTCAGCCAAACTATCTCTTTCATGAAAATATCCATTAAATTTATCAACATCAACTTCTACTTTTTCTAGCTCTTCATCAAAATTTTCAGAATTATTCAAAGTAGAATTTTCAACTTTTTCTACACTATCTTTATTATCCATAAAAGCACCTCCTAAATATCAAGATTTTGTACATACTTAGCATTTTCCTCAATAAAAGCTCTTCTAGGTTCTACTTCATCACCCATCAACTTAGAGAAAATTTGATCAGCAGCCATACAATCATCAACAGTAATCTTTCTTAAAACTCTTTTTTCTATATCCATTGTTGTTTCATTCAACTCTTCAGCATCCATTTCACCAAGCCCTTTCATACGAGCAATTTCAGCACGAGCACGAACATTATCAGGTAAAGTTGATAAATATGCTTCCTTTTCTTCTTCATTCAAAACATATTTACGCGTTTTTCCATGAGTAATTCTAAACAAAGGAGGCTGTGCAGCATATACATGTCCACCTTCAATTATTGGTTTAAAAAATCTATAAAATAAAGTCAATAATAAAACTCTAATATGAGAACCATCAACATCCGCATCGGTCATTATAATAATTTTATCATATCTTAGCTTAGACAAATCAAATTCATTTCCAATACCAGTACCAAAAGCAGTAATAATAGTCCTTATTTCTTCATTAGAAAGTGCTCTATCAAGTCTTGCCTTCTCAACATTAAGTATCTTACCCCTTAAAGGAAGAATCGCTTGTGTCATTGAATCTCTACCCTTTTTAGCAGAACCCCCTGCACTATCCCCTTCGACTATAAATATTTCAGAAACCTTTGGATCTTTACTCTTACAATCAGATAGTTTTCCAAAAAAGTTAGTAGTAGATAAATCAGATTTTCTAGTAATTTCTCTTGCCTTTCTAGCAGCATTACGAGCTCTACTAGCAAGAATCGCCTTATTAATAATTACTTTTGCATCTTCTGGATTTTCTAACAAAAACCTTTCAAAACCAGATGAAAAAACACTATCAGCAAGTTTTCTAACTTCACTATTACCAAGTCTGCCTTTAGTTTGTCCCTCAAATTGAGGATTTGGATGTTTACAAGAAATTATCATTGTAAGTCCTTCTTTAACATCATCACCAGTTAAAGAATCATCTTTATCCTTTAGCATATTATTCTTTTTAGCATAACTATTAATAACTCTAGTTAAAGCACGTCTAACACCTTCTTCATGTGTACCACCATCATGTGTATTTATATTATTAACAAAAGAATAAATATTTTCATTATAACTAGTATTATATTGCATAGCAACTTCAAAGAACACTCCTTGTTCTTCTCCTTCTAAATGAATAATATCATCATGAATTGGAGTTTTTCCTTGATTTATAAACCTTACATACTCACTAATACCACCTTCATAAATAAATTTTTCACCAGTAGTATCTTCATAATCTCTATCATCTCTTAATGTAATACAAAGACCCTTATTTAAAAATGCTAATTCACGAACTCTAGTTTTTAATGTATCATAATCAAAAACATCACTATCAAATATATCAGCATCAGGTTTAAAAGTTACAGTAGTACCAGTTCTATTCTCACTACATTTATCAATTACATGAAGAGGTTCAACAGTATGCCCACCATTTTCAAATCTTATATAATTAACTTCAGCGTTCTTATAAACTTTAACCTCTACCCATTTAGATAAAGCATTTACAACAGACGCACCAACACCATGAAGTCCTCCAGAAACTTTATAACCGCCTCCTCCAAACTTACCACCAGCATGAAGAACAGTATAAACAGTTTCAACAGTACTAATACCAGTTTTTGGATGGATATCAGTAGGAATACCACGTCCATCATCCTTTACAGTAATTGAATTATCTTTATTAATAATAATATCAATATTCTTACAATATCCAGCTAAAGCCTCATCAATAGAGTTATCAACGATTTCCCAAACTAAATGATGTAACCCCTTAACATCAGTAGTACCTATATACATACCAGGTCTTTTTCTTACTGCTTCTAATCCTTCAAGAACTTGAATAGCAGAAGAATCATATTTTTTTTGATTTTCTTCCATAATTTCACTTCCTATTTAACAATTTTTCCATCCTTTAAATTAAAAATACTAGCTTTATCCAATATTTTTGAACTAATATTTTTAACATCAGTAGTAGTTATTATAAACTGTATATTAGACTTTATAAATTTTAATAAATTACTTCTTTTTTCAATATCCAATTCACTAAATATATCATCCAATAACACAATAGGATAATAACCTTTTATTTCTTTAAATATACCAATCTCACTAAGTTTTAACGACAATATTGCAACTCTCTGTTGTCCCTGTGAACCGTATAATTTCAAATTTTCATCATTAAGATAAAAATCAAAATCATCCCTATGTGGACCATACAAAGTAATTTTTTGACTAATTTCATTAACAAAATTTTCCCTATAAAAACTAATTAATTCATCCTTATTACAACATGGTAAATTACATAAATAATTAATTCTAAGACCATTTTGTTTCATAATTTTATAATAAACACTAGAAACATTCTCATTTAACTTCGAAATAAATATTTTTCTATAATTCATTATAATAATTGCACGATCAATTAAATTGTTAGTAATAACATCAAAGTAATCAACATTAATATTGTTAAAATTTTTTCTTATATACTCATTTCTAATTTTTAATACCTTATTATATTCATTCAAAACTTTAACATATGAAGGATACAATTGACATAACTCTACATTCATGAGATTTCTCCTTACAGAAGGAGATTTTTTAACAATATCTAAGTCATCTGGAGAAAACATAATAACATTCAAATTAGATAAATAATCAGTAACTCTATTACAAATATTACCGTCAATTCGTAGAATTTTAGTATTTTTTTCCAAGATAACTTCCATTTTTTTACTAATTTTTCCTACTTTAACTGTACCTCTAACTTTTCCAAATAAAAAACCTTTTTTAATAATTTCTTCATCTGTCACATTCTTGTCAAACTTAGTAAGAGCTAACATATAAATTGCATTAAGTATACTAGTTTTTCCTTGAGCATTATTTCCTATAAAAACATTAATATTTTTATTAAGTTCTATATCAATATTTTCAATTTTTCTAAAATTAATAATTTTTAAGTTTTTAACATACATATTTCAAAATAAGATAAAAATATCTCAAATTTGCATCAACTCCTAAACCAGTATACTCATACTTGCACATATATTATATCATAAAACACCCTAAAAAAAAACGATTTTAATACTTTTAATCGTTTTTTTCTTCATTTTTTCTTCTTCGAATAACAGATTCCAATAAAGTAGATCTAAGAACCTGACTATCAATAGAAAAATAAGGAATATCCAATAAAATTTGTTTGTCTCTTTTAAAAGTTATAATAGTTTTTTTATCATGTTTATTATAACTAACTAAATTATTCAAAGAAATCCAAATATTTTGTTTCACAACAGAAGATTTTACAGGAAAAAATATAATACTTCTACTTTCTTCAATTACTATTGGAGCTTTATAAACACTACCAAGAATACTTTTTGAACTCAAAAGTCTTCCTTCATATGAACTTCCAAAATACAAACAACTACGTTCCATAATAGAATAAGCATTATCATCAACTATATAATCACCATTAGTTTCAATAACTCTAGATTTCTTATCATTTATTGGAATAATCATTACTGTATCCCTATTAATATCATAATCCATAATATCACCCCCATACACAAAAATTAATATATAAAAATATATTGACCAATACCCTATCATACAAAGATGTCGAAATTTATCGAAAAATGTCAAAAACTATAAAAATTAAAAAAAAGACCAAAAATTTGGTCTTTTTTTTAAAATTTAATAAGTTCTGATAGGTAAAATCAAAGAAATTAAACTATCATCATTTGCTTCCTTTAATAAAATTGGTTTTACTTCACCAACAAAAGTAAGTACAACTTCATCCCCCTTAATTTTAGATAAAGCTTCCATCATATATTTACTACTAAATGAAATTCTTATGTTTTCAGAACAATTAACATTCATTTTTTCTTCCACTTTTCCTATTTCCAAAGACATTGAAGTAATTTTTAACAAATTATCGTTAATTTCTAAAGTAATAATATTATTATCTTTATCATTATTAAGTATACTAGCACGATCAACCATATTAAAAAATTCACTTCTGTTGACTCTTAAAACAAATAAACTGTCATTTGGAATCAAATTCTTTGTATTAGGATAATTACCACTAATTAGTCTAGATTGAAATATAATGTTTTCAAAACCAAATATAATCTTACTATTATATATGTACATGTTAACATTACCATCAAAATCACTAGGTAAAATCTTAAATAATTCACCTAAATTTTTACTTGGTATAATAATATCTACTAATTTTTCAAAACTATCAGATAAATTAATCTTCTTAAGTGCTAATCTATAAGAATCAGTTGCACTACATTCTAATAACTTATCATCAATTTTTATATTAACACCAGTTAACACTACTCTAGCCTCATCCATGCTAGTAGCATAATTAGTTTGGGCAATCATATTTTTAAGTTCATTAACAGGCAAACTAATAACATCTGAAGAAAGTGTTAAATCTATTTGAGGATATTCCTTAATATCAATACCATTTAAACTAAATTCACTATTTTCAGTATAAATCATTACCTTATAATCATCAAAAAGTTCAACATTTATAAACTTATCTTCTAATTTTCTTATTATATCTAATATATATTTACCTTTTATAACGATACTACCAGTATTAACAATCTCAATATCATCACTTTTTTCAATAATAGATTGAATAGTTATATCATTATCTGATGCAGTAAGAACTAGTTTATCATCAAAAAGTTCAAATTTTATTCCTGAAAGTATTGGTATAATATTCTTATTTGATAAAGCCTTTGAAACATTGTTAAGCGCTTCAAGTAAAACATTTTTTTTAATTCTAAATTTCATATTTCATTCCTTCTTTCTTTTTTATATATTTATTATTTATATTATTACTGTTAATATTGTTAATAAGTTATTAATTTCCTTATTTATAAACAGTTTAAACTAATTTCATGATGTTAATAAGTCATTAATTTATTAACATCTACTAACATCACTATGTTAATTGCTTCTCAATATCATCAATAGCACTCTTTAAACTACTATTAGTTTTCATTTCTCCCGCAATCTTATTACATGCATGTATTACAGTAGCATGGTTCTTACCAGAAAACTCAATTCCAATTCTTTCATACGACTCATCTGTTAGTTTTCTACATAAATACATAGCAACCTGCCTTGGAATAGCAAGACTAGGAGTTCTTTTTTTAGATTTCATATCCTCATAAGAAATCTTATAAAAATTAGCCACTTCTTTTTGAATTCTCCTAATATTATTGCTATCAGTAACTTGTTTCTTTGTAAAATCTTTTAAGGCTTCCATAGCAAAATCAACTGTAATATTACTTTCATTCATAATAGCGGAGTAAGCAACCAATCTATTTATCGAACCCTCAAGCTGTCTGACATCATTTCCAACATTGGAAGCAATATAATTAACAACATCATCATTAAGTATTATATTTTCTCCACGAATCTTCTTCTTTATAATTGCCACTTTAAGAGAAGTATCCGGAGGATCAATATCAACTTGTAATCCCCAGCAAAATCTAGTTTTTAAACGATCTTCTAGAAACTTTAAATCTTCAGGAGACCTATCAGAAGAAACAATTATCTGTTTACTATCATTATACAAGTTATTAAAAGTATGAAAGAATTCTTGTTGAGATTTCTCTGCACCACCTAAAAATTGAATATCATCAATAATTAAAACATCTATATTTCTATACTTATTTTTAAAAAACTCAATATAATCCAGATTATTCATATTCTGTTGATTATTCCTAGATAATCCCACAAAATCATTCATAAAGTTGTCACAAGTTACATATAAAACTCTAAGTTTTTGCTTGTTAACAATAAAATTACCAATAGCATGCATTAAATGAGTTTTACCAAGTCCACTATTGCCATAAATAAAAAGTGGATTATACATAGTACCAGGATTTTCTGCAACCGCCAAAGCAGCAGCTTGTGCAAATTTATTAGATTCCCCAACTACAAAGCTTTCAAAAGTATAATTACTTTTTAAATTGGAATTAAAACTATTATAAGAATTAAAATCGTTAACTTTAACTGGTTCATTTTCTTTTTTTTCAACTTCTAAAATGCTATTTAAATCTTTTTGTAAAATATAAACTATGTTATCAACAGGGTTTGTTAATAACTTATTAAAACTATCTAATATCAATTGTTTATAATGCTCATCAATATGATTCTTATAAAACATAATAGGAACAACTAAACGTATACTATTATCCTTTATATCAAAGAAATCAATTCCGTTAAACCAGGTTTCAAAAGACATTGAATCTAAATTAACACTAATTTCATCTAAAACTTTTTTCCATAAAGAATTATTGTCCATCGAAACCACTCTCCCCATCATAAAGTATTTGCAACTAATTACATTGTAATACAAATTGTTAAAAAATAAAATAGTAAAAAAGTTATTAACAAGTTATTAACATACTTATTAACATACAATTTCCTTTGTTTATATATAATAAATTAATTTTCAACAAATTTCAACAATTTTTTTATTAACAAATTAACAATGAAACAATTATTAACTGTTAATTAACGTTGAAACTGTTAATTTCAAAAAAAACATTGACAACTACCCTATTTTTTTCTTATAATAATAGCGAATAAGTTTGGAGGTGCAAGAAGTGAAAAAAGGAACATATCAACCTAATAAGCGTAGAATGAAAAAGAAACATGGTTTTTTCTCACGTATGAAATCAGGAATAATTAACAGCAGAAGAAGAAAAGGCAGAAAAAAATTATCAAAATAATATCCACTAGAAAAAGTGGTTTTTTCCTTATAAGGGGGTAAATATGAAAAAAATTAATATCATCAAAAAATCAGATGAATTTAGTTCAATAATAAAAAAAAGAAATGGTGTTTCAAACAAATACTTTATATTAAATATAGAAAACAACGATTCTAATATTCCAAAATTTGGTATAACATTTGTAAAACATATAGGAAATGCTGTAACAAGAAACAAATTAAAACGTAGAACTAAAGCAATAATAGATAATAATAAAACAATTTACCACAAAATTAATCTACATCTACAAATATTTTTATAATTATCATAAAAAAAGAAGCTGTTGACATTGCTTATCAAGAAATGGAACAACAACTAATTTCTATTTTTAAAAAAGGAGAACAATATGAAAAATAAAATAACTAAAATATTAACTGTCTTTTTACTAATAATAACACTATCTGGTTGTACAAAAACATTAACAGACAGTGATAATAAACCAGTAAAATATGAAAAAACTGGCCAAAATGTAACAGAAAACATAGTATGTAAACCAACAGATAAAGAATTAATAAAACTATATGAAGACAACAAAAAAGATATATCAAAATTACCAGATTGTTACAATTTAAAAATATCTGGAGAATATGAAGGACTATGGAACACTCTATTCGTAAGACCATTAGCATTCATAATACTAAACTTAAGCAAAATAGTAGGTAGCATAGCAATATCATTAGTAATAATAACTCTTATATTAAGAGGAATATTATACCCAGTAACTAAAAAAACTGCTATACAATCTGAAATGATGAAAAAAGCTCAACCAGAATTAACTAAGTTAGAAAAGAAATATGAAAATAAAACAGATCCTGAATCAATGAATAAAAAAGGTCAAGAAATGTTAGCAATATATAAAAAATACAACATAAATCCAATGTCAGGATGCATATTTGCTTTCTTACAATTACCTATTCTATTAGCATTCTGGGAAGCGATTCAAAGAGTTCCTGCAATATATGAAGAAACATTTATAGGAATAAATATGGGAATAACACCATGGACTGCTATAACAAATGGAAATTGGTATTATATAATAATACCAGCACTAATTGTTGTAACAACATATTTCTCATATAAAAATAATAAACAAATGCAAGATAAAGACAACGCAATGGCAAATCAAATGAACATGATGATGAATTTCATGACTATATTCATAGGATTCATGGCATTTACTCTACCAACAGCAATAGCATTTTACTGGATTACATCATCATTATTTACAATAGTCCAAAATAAATTAGTTAACAGGAGTCTTAAAAATGGAAAATAAAACATATATAGGAAAAACAAAAGAAGAAGCAATATCTAATGCTTTAATAGATTTAAATGCTAAACAAGATGAAGTAATAATAATAGAAAAAGAAACAAAAAAAACACTATTTAATAAAAAAATTGAAGTATTTGCTATAACAAAATCAGAACTAAATAAAGAAATAAAAGACTTTTTATACAAAATAGTAAAAGACATGGGATTTGATTGTAACATTGAAACAAAAACAAGAGATACACAATTAATTTATAACATAATCTCATCAACATCTTCAGTTTTAATTGGTAAAAATGGAAAAACTATTGATGCTTTGCAAACACTAGCAAGTCAAATGGTTTCAACAAAATATAATACATTCTACAAATTTACCGTAGACGTAAATGATTACAAAAATCAAAGAAAATCAAGACTAGAAAAACTAGCTAAATACACAGCAAAAGACGTTGCAAAGTCTAAACAACCAGTTAGTTTAGAACCCATGAATTCATATGAAAGAAGAATAATTCACAACGTATTAACAAATTCAAAAGATGTAATAACACAAAGTGAAGGTGAAGAGCCAAACAGATACGTTGTAATAAAACCAAAAGAAGACTAAAACTAATCTTCTTTTTTTTCATACTTTTGCCAATCTTCATAATCAGTCATATGATTAAACATCTTTTTAATAAAACCTTGTGAATGATACATTTTAATAAGTTTTTTCTTTTCATTAATTGAATTAGGATTATACTTAGTTTGATTAGTTCGCAAATCAGTAACTTTACTCTTAGTATAATACTTTCCAAAATAAAATAATTCCCCTTCTATATCTTCACGATCATATATATCAGTAACCATTTTATTAAGTTTCTTATGATGTATATGTCCATACTCCCCTTCAGGATTATGAGTAACAATAACCTTCCAGTCATAAGCTTTAATAATTTTATCTAAATCATTTTCTATATCATTATAACAAAGTTTCCAATTATTTCTTTTACCCTTAGTTTTATCTGGATACCAAAGCGCAATTAATTCATCATCAGTTCTATTTAAAACACGTTTTATTTCATTCAAACGAACCTTATTCTTACCACAAGTAACACAAACAACAACATAATCTCCATCAACAAGATGTCCCCCACCCCATAAAGTTTCATCATCAGGATGCGCAACAATCATCAACTTATTATATTTACTAAAATCAATCTTTTTCAAGTCCTTATCTAAATTATGATAAAAATTGAAAAAATAGATCGAAGTACAAAAAATGATACAAACAATCAATATAATAATAAATCTAAAATACTTCATTTAATCACCCGAAAACACTTTCACTTACCAATTATATCATCTTATGCAGAAAAATCAAATAAAAAACTAAATACCCACATGATAAACTCATGAAATTTTAAATCATACGTTTTTTTTCTAATAGTTTTGCTATGTTATTTGTATTTAAAAACTTAAATATATTTTCAATTTCCTTTTCAAAATCTATTAATAATAAAACCCTAATCTTGTTTAAGCTTAAATCATAAAATTTTGCAATTCATTTGTTTCTATTTTATTTAAATCTATTTCAATATCTTTAAACATTGCTTTTATTTTCCCCAACTTTTTACACTTTTTAGCCATACTTCACAACTTTATCCTTTTTATCTATTATACAAAAAAATTATAAAAACATATAAATTGCGCAAAAAATCACGAAAAATGTGATATATTAGAAAAAATATGATATAATACAATGCGTAAAAAAAGAGGTGGTACAAATGAATGACACAATCGCAGCAATATCAACAACATTAGGAGTAGGAGCAATATCAATAATAAGAATCTCAGGATTAGAGGCAATAAAAGAAGTAAATAAAATAACAAAGACAAATATTTTAGACAAAGAAAGTCACACAATAACTTATACATATATTGAAGACAATAACGAAACAATAGATGAAGTACTAGTAACAATAATGAAAGCACCCAAAACATTCACAAGAGAGGACATAGTAGAAATAAACTGTCATGGTGGAATAGCGACAACTAAAAAAGTATTAGAATTGCTATTAAAACAAAATATTCGTTTAGCAGAACCAGGAGAATTCACAAAAAGAGCATTCTTAAATGGAAGAATAGACTTAACTCAAGCTGAAGCAGTAATGGACTTAATAAATGTAAAAAGCGATACAGCAAGACAAATAGCAATAAGTAATTTAAAAGGAAATACAACAAAAAAGATAAGAACCCTAAGAGAAAAACTATCTGATATATTAGCAAACATCGAAGTTAACATAGACTATCCAGAGTATCAAGATATTGAAGAAATGACAACAAAAAAAATCAAAAACGAACTAGATAATATCAAAAACGAACTAGATAAAATAATAGAAAATTCTAAAAATAGTAAAATAATAAAAGATGGAATAAACGTTGCAATAATAGGAAGACCAAATGTAGGAAAGAGTAGTATTTTAAATATGTTTTCTGGATATGACAAAGCAATAGTAACAGAAATCGCAGGAACAACCAGAGACGTAGTAGAAGAATCAATAATATTAGATGGAATAGGGCTTAATCTAATAGACACTGCTGGAATAAGACAAACAAAAGATATAGTAGAACAAATCGGAGTAGAAAGATCAAAACAAGCAGTAGAGAAAGCAGACTTAATTTTATTAGTACTAAATAATAATGAACAACTTCAAAAAGAAGATAAAGATTTATTAGAACTATCTAAGAATAAAAAAAGAATAATAATTATAAATAAAAATGATTTAGAAAAGAAAATAGACATAAATAACATAGAACAAGAAGAAATAGTTACAACAAATACATTAAATGATGATGGTATAAAAGGATTAAAAGAAAAAATAAAAGAAATGTTTAACCTAGACAAAATAGAAACAAAAGATTACAACTATGTATCAAACATAAATCAATTAAAAAAAGTTGAAGAAGCTGAAAAATCCATAGAAAACATAAGACAAAATATAGAAAATGATTTACCAATAGATATTATAGAAATAGATTTAAAATATATTTGGGATGTTTTAGGAGAAGTAATAGGAGAAACATATCAAGAAGAATTACTAGATAATTTATTTAGCAAATTCTGTGTAGGAAAGTAGGGATAATATGAAGTATGAAATAATCGTAGTAGGAGGAGGACACGCAGGATGTGAAGCAGCACTATCTGCATCTAGAAAAGGTCATAAAACACTTTTAATAACAGGAAACATTAAAAACATTGCAGACGCTCCATGTAATCCATCAATCGGAGGACCAGCCAAAGGAGTAGTAGTAAGAGAAATAGATGCCCTTGGTGGTGAAATGGGTAAAAACACAGACAAATCAATCCTTCAAATAAAAAAATTAAACACAAAAAAAGGACCAGCAGTTCAAGCACTAAGAGCTCAAATAGACAAAACAATTTATCCACAAGAAATGTTAAAAACATTACAAAGTGAAAAAAACTTAAAAATAAAAGAAGATATAGTAGAAGATCTAATTGTAGAAAATAACACTATAAAAGGAGTCATTACAAAAAATAATGAAAAAATATATGCCGATGCAGTAATACTAACTACAGGGACATATTTAAAAGGAATGATTCTACGCGGAGATAAAAAATACTCTGGAGGTCCACACGGAGAAGAACCATCACTTCATCTAAGCGATAAATTAAGAAAGCTAGGATTTACAATTCAAAGACTAAAAACAGGTACACCTCCAAGAATCAAAAAAGACACAATAGACTTCACAAAAGGCTTAGAACAACCAGGAGATAACTATCCATTAACATTTTCCTATATGAATGAAGTAAAATATGATATAAAAAACCAAGAAAAATGCTATTTAATCTATACAACACCAGACACACATATGATAATAAATGAAAACTTAAAAAAATCTAGTATGTATGGGGGATACGTCGAAGGAGTAGGACCAAGATACTGTCCATCAATCGAAGACAAAATAGTAAGATTCAACGATAAAGAAAGACACCAACTATTTCTAGAACCAGAAAGTCTATATTATGATGATATATACATTCAAGGATTTTCAACAAGCATGCCAGAAGATATTCAAGAACAAATGGTTCATTCATTACCAGGATTAGAAAATGCAAAAATATTGAAATACGCTTATGCAATAGAATACGATGCAATAGATCCAACACAATTAAAACAATCATTAGAAACCAAATTAATAGAAAATTTGTTTACTGCAGGTCAAATAAATGGTACATCAGGATATGAAGAAGCAGCATGTCAAGGTCTAATCGCAGGAATAAATGCATCTTTAAAACTAGAAGACAAAAAACCATTAATCCTAAAAAGAAATGAAGCCTACATCGGAGTTCTAATAGATGATTTAGTAACAAAAGGAACAAAAGAACCATATCGTCTATTAACATCACGAGCAGAATATAGACTACTTTTAAGAGATGATAATGCAGATCAAAGACTATCAGAAAAAGGACATGAAATAGGACTTCTAAAAGAAGAACAATATCAAAAATATAAGCAAAAAGAACAAAAAATAAATGAACTAATCGAAGAATTAAAAACAAATTATATAAAACCAACAAATAATGAACTAGATATTGAGTTAAAAGATAGAATATCATTATTTGAACTATTAAAAAGGCCAGAAATAAATCTTTCAGTTTTAACAAAATATTTAAAAAACAACTATGAAGAAGAAATAATAAATAAAACTCAAATAATAGTAAAATATGAAGGTTACATAAAAAAACAAGAAAGAGAAGCAAAAAAAATGTCCGAATATGATGAAATAACAATACCAGAAGACACAGACTTTACAAAAATTAGTAATCTAGCATTAGAAGCAAGAGAAAAACTACAAAGAGTAAAACCAACATCAATTGGTCAAGCAATGAGAATAAGTGGAGTGAATCCATCTGATATATCAATACTAATGATTTATTTAAAAAGGGGAAATAAAAATAATGACTAAAGAAGAATTTATATTAGAATTAAAAAAAATAAATATAATACTTAGTGAAGAACAACTAGAACAATTAAACAAATATTACAAAATCTTAGTAGAAGAAAACAAAAAAATAAATCTAACAGGAATAACTGCTAAAAAAGAAGTATACTTAAAACACTTTTACGACTCATTAGCATCAGCACCTTTAATTGAAAACAAAAACATAAAACTATGTGATATAGGAAGTGGAGCAGGTTTTCCTGGAGTAGTCTTAAAAATAGCATACCCAGAATTAGATGTAACATTAGTAGACTCACTTGAAAAAAGAACAAAATTTTTAAATTACTTAATAAAAGAATTAAACCTAGAAAATATAAAAGTAGAAACAGCAAGAATAGAAGAATACTCAAGAAAAAATCAAGAAAAATTTGATATAGTAACATCACGAGCAGTAGCAAGCATCCCCGTAATACTAGAAATGGCTTCACAATTAGTAAAAGTAAAAGGATACTTTATAATTTTAAAAGCAAAAGTCGAAGAAGAATTATTAAAATCCGAAAATGCTTTAAAAACACTAAACTTTAGGTTAGAGAAAATGTATCAATTCGAATTACCAGTAGAACAAAGCACAAGAACAATCTTAAAAATAAGAAAATTAAACAAAGTATCACAAACTTACCCAAGAGATTTTGCAAAAATTAAGCATAGACCATTGTAAAGTCTCTTTTTTTATTGTATAATTTACATTAGGGGAACTATAAAGAATGAAAAGAGGGATAATATGAATTTGGAAAAAGAAGTATTCGAACTTAATATAAATGATATAATGCCAAATAGATTTCAACCAAGAGAAATATTTGATGAACAAGCATTAAATGAGTTAGCTTTATCTATAAAAGAACACGGAGTAATTCAACCAATAATAGTAAGAAAAATTGGTGATAAATACGAAATAATAGCAGGAGAAAGAAGATATCGTGCTTCACAATTAGCGGGAAAAACAACAATACCAGCATTAGTAAGAGACATAGATGATAAAGAAACAGCTAAAATAGCTTTACTTGAAAATCTTCAAAGATCTGATTTAACCCCAATCGAAGAAGCAAAAACATATCAAACAATTCTAAAATTAGACAATATAACTCAAGAAGAATTAGCAGCAAACTTAGGAAAATCACAATCAACAGTAGCCAATAAATTAAGACTTTTAAACCTAGCTGAAGAAGTTCAAACAGCACTACTAAATAAACAAATATCAGAACGCCACGCTAGAAGTCTATTAAATGTTCCAAATTTAGAAGAACAAAAGAAACTATTAAACCAAGTAATAATGAATAGATTAACAGTAAGACAATTAGATGATGAAATAATGACCCTAACTGGAAAAAAACCACAAGAAGAACAACCAATCGAACATCAAAACAAAAGTATTTTGGAAGAACATATAAATAAAATGGAAAATGACATAGTAGCAAATGCACCACAACCACAAGAACAAGCACAAGTAAGTGTAAATGTTAATCAACAAGAGCCACAAATAGTAACTATGCCAAACGAAATAAAAGAAACACAACCTGAAGTTCAAACTGAAATCAAAGCTGAAATCAAAACTGAACCGACACCAAAACCTAACATTTTTGATATGTTAAGACAAGAATCTACACAAAATACAGCAATAGAGCAACCATCAATTCCAAAAGTAAACATTAACACTGATGTACAAAATCAACCACTAAATATAAACGAACAACCCATTCAAACAGAACAATCAATAAATATACCAACTATAACTGAAACACAACCACAAGAAATTAAAACACCACAAGAACAGGCACAAGTAAGTGTAAATAATAATCAACAAGAACCACAAGTAGTGACTGTACCAAATGAATTAAAAGAAGAACAACCAAGTTATAAACAAGTATATGATTTAAGATTTGCTATAAATAATGTTAGACAAGCAGTACAAAATACAGAAAAGTTTGGTTTTAATATTGATGTTCAAGAATTCGACTTAGATAATGTTTACCAAATCATAATAAAAATAGACAAAAACAAATTTTAATGCCTATATATAGGCATTTTTTTAATATAAAACTAAAAACATGAAAAATAACTTTAAAAACAAAGAAATTTTTGATAGAATATATATAGTATAAAGAAAGAAATAGGTGGTAACAAAATGGGAAAAGTAATATCTTTAATAAATCAAAAAGGTGGAGTAGGAAAAACTACTACAAGTATTAATCTTTCTGCGTCATTAGCATTATTAAATAAAAAAGTTCTATTAATAGATCTAGATCCACAATGCAATGCAACAACAGGAATAGGTATAAACAAAGGAGAAATAGAAAAGAGTATTTACAATGTCTTAAACGACACATCAACAATTGAAGAAACTATAATAAAAACAAAATACAAAAATCTATACGTACTTCCTGCAAACATAAACCTAGCAGGAATAGACATAGAATTAGAACATAAAGACTCAAACATATCAAAAGCAGAACAATTAAAATATCATATTAGTAAAATAAAAGATCAATATGATTACATAATAATAGATTGTCCTCCATCACTTGGTATAATAACAACAAATGCTCTAACAGCATCAGACTCAGTAATAATTCCGGTACAATGTGAATTTTTTGCATTAGAGGGAATTACCCAATTACTAAAAGCAATAATGTATACTCAAGCTAATCTAAATCCTAATTTAGCAATAGAAGGAGTACTATTAACAATGCTAGATGTAAGAACTAACTTAGGATTAGAAGTAGTTGAAGAAATAAGAAAATATTTCAAAGACAAAGTATACAATACAATAATTCCAAGACTTATCAGATTAACAGAAGCACCATCACATGGAAAACCAATAATAGCATATGATCCAAAAAGTAGAGGATCAGAAGCATATCTAAATTTAGCCAAAGAGGTGATTGAAGCAAATGGAAACAAATAATAAAACAAGAAGAGCCCTAGGAATAGGACTAGAAGAACTATTTAATATTGAAGATATTAACTATGACAAAGTAGAAGAAAAAATAATGGAAACAGTAGAATTAGATGAAGTAAAAGAAATAAAACTATCTGATTTAAGAGTAAATCCATACCAACCTAGAAAAATATTTGACGAAGAAGCACTTCAAGAACTAGCAGAATCAATAAAAGAACATGGAGTTATTCAACCAATAATAGTCAAAAAAAGCATAAAAGGTTACGAAATAGTCGCAGGAGAAAGAAGATATCGTGCTTCACAGTTAGCAGGAAAAGAAACAATACCAGCAATAATTAGAGATTTTACAGATGAACAAATGATGGAAATCGCAGTATTAGAAAACCTTCAAAGAGAAAACCTAAATCCAATCGAAGAAGCAGAAGCATACAAAAATCTAATGCAAACACTAAACTTAAACCAAGAACAACTAGCAAAAAAAGTTGGTAAGTCAAGAAGTCACATAACAAACATTCTTGGAATACTAAACCTACCAGAATCAATAAAAGACTTAATTATTACAAATAAAATAACAATGGGACACGCCAGAGTATTATCAAAACTAGAAGATAAAGAAAAAATAGAAACACTAGCGGCAAAAACAATCACAGACAATTTAAGCGTAAGACAACTAGAACAACTATCATCAAATAATAACGAATACGAAAGAAAAAATAAAATTGCTAAACAACATAAAGAAAAATCAAGCGAGTACATTGATTTAGAAAAACAACTATCAGAATATTTTGGAACAAGAGTAAAACTAAATAATAAAAAAATGGAAATATCATATGAAAATGATAATGACCTAAACAGAATATTAGAAATAATGAACTATATAAGTAGGTGATAAAAATGAGCTTTATAGATTTTTTAATAAAAAACAATATTCATGAGCTAATACTATTCATACTAATAGGATTAACCATATATATAATTTTAAAAAAATTACTATTAACAAACAATGAAAAAATAAATAGAAAACAACAAACAATGAAAAAACTAATAGTAAACATATTAAAATACATAATAATAATATTCTTAATCCTAAAACTATTAACAATCATAGGAATAAATGTTAGCTCAATAATCGCAGGATTAGGAATAGCATCAGTAATCATAGGATTAGCACTACAAGACATCATGAAAGATGTACTTTCAGGCATATTTATCATCATAGAAAACCAATACGATGTTGGAGACGAAGTAGAAATTAATAAATGTCAAGGATACATAATAGACTTAGGATTAAGATCAACTAGAATAAAAACATTTGATTCAGATATAGTTACTATAGCAAATAGAAATATATCAGTAGTAAAAAACTGTTCAAGAGAAAAGCCAACAGTTATGATAGACTTACCATTTCCATATGAAACACCTAATCAAAAAGTTCTAGAAATGTTAGACAATATAAAAATAAGAGTAGAAAAAGAACTACAAGAATACGTAAAAGAACTATCAATATTAGGACTGCAAACATTCGCAGACTCTTGCATAAAATATAGAATCATGTATGAGACAAAAAAAGACCAAAGATACAAAACAAAAAGAATAATTAATATGATAATAAAAGAAGAATATGATAAATCAAAAATATCAATTCCATACAACATATTAGAGGTAAGAAATGGAAACTAAAAACTATAAAATAGGAACAAAAGTAATAATGAAAAAACAACATCCATGCGGAACAAATCTTTGGGAAATAACAAGACTTGGTGCTGATATAAAAATAAAATGTCTAAATTGTAAAAGAGAAGTAATGATACCAAGAATAGAATTTAATAAAAAACTAAAAAAGATAGTGGAGGACTAAAATGGCAAGAAAAAAGAAACAAAAAAAACTAGTATTACACCCAGTTACAGGATTTATAGTTTTAATCGCAGTAGTCATAGTATTAAGCGCAATACTATCACTTTTAAATATTTCAGTCACATACAACACAATCAATACACAAACTAACAAACTAGAACAAACAATAATAACAGTTACCAATATGCTAAGTTATGAAGGTGTAAAAACAATGATTTCAAATGCCGCCACTAACTTCATAAGTTTTACAACACTTTCAACACTAATAATAACTTTAATAGGAATAAAAGTAGCAGATGCAACCGGATTAATCCAAACATTTATGAAAAGAAGATTAAGTAAATTCAATCCAAAATTCATAACATTCTTAATAATGATACTAGCAATATTTTCAAGTATAGTAAATGAAGTAGGTTATGCACTTTTAATACCACTTGGAGCATTATTATTCCTATTTAATGGACGTAACCCTCTAGCAGGAGTAGCATCAGCATTCGCCGGAGTAGCATTTGGATATAGTATAAGCTTCTTTGTTGGTTCAATAGACATTAATCTAATACCATACACAATGAAAGCGGCTAGGTTAATAGATGAAACATTCTACGTTAGAATGACATCAAATCTTTACATAATGATTCCTTCATGTATTTTCCTTGCATTAACAGGAACAATAGTATCAGAAAAAATTATAGTTAAAAAACTAGGTAGATACGTATCTAAAAAACACGATGAATTAGGAAAAACAAAAGAAATTGAATACCTAGATCTACAATATGAAGAACAAAAGAAAATAAAAGAAGAAGAAAGAGAAAAAAAAGGTAGTAAATATGCTAAAATATCAGCATTAATAGTAATATTAATATTCATCTATATGATAATACCAGGACTACCTCTATCAGGAATGCTACTAGACTTAAATGAAAAAGCATATGTAGACCAATTATTCGGAGATAATTCATATTTTCAAGATGGATTTACTTATATGTTAGCACTATTCTTCATAATAACAGGAATTGCCTATGGAATAGGAGCAAAAACTATAAAAAATGATAAAGACTTAATAGAAAAAACTAGTGAGGGACTATCATCACTTGGAATGCTTTTATTAATGATTTTCTTTGCAGCACAATTCATATCAATATTTAAAGAAACAAACATTCCAACAATAATAGTAGTAGCCTTAACAAGCTTTCTAAAAATGCTACCACTATCAGGACTAGCACTAGTAATTATATCAATAATAATAATTGCAATAGCAAATATATTTATGCCAACATCAATGGCAAAATGGACAATAATATCACCAGTAATGGTGCCTATGCTAATGCAATTAAATATATCCCCACAATATTCACAATTTATATTTAGAGCGGCAGAATCTATGACAAACGGAATAACACCAGTACTAGCATACTTCGTTGTATACGTAGGATATCTAAACATATATAATAAAGATAAAGAAAAAACATATGGAATAATTGATGGTATAAAATTAATGATGCCATACTTTATATGGATGACATTAATTTGGATATTAATAATAATTTCATGGTATTTAATTGGTTTACCATTAGGACCAAAAGTATACCCAACATTATAATAATACAAGGAGTGATAAAATGAGTTTAAAAGCAGGAATAGTAGGACTACCAAACGTCGGAAAATCAACATTATTCAATGCAATCACAAAAAAAAGTATATTAGTAGCAAACTATCCATTTGCAACAATAGACCCAAACGTTGGAATAGTAACAGTTCCAGATGAAAGACTACAACACTTAGAAGAAATATATCTACCACAAGAAATAAAGCCAGCTACATTTGAATTTGTAGACATTGCAGGAATCGTAAAAGGAGCATCCCTTGGTGAAGGATTAGGAAATAAATTTCTATCACACATAAGAGAAACAGATGCGATATGTGAAGTAGTAAGATGTTTCAATGATAAAGAAATAACTCATGTCGAAGGAAGTGTTGACCCAATAAGAGACGTTGAAATAATTAATTTAGAACTAGCATTAGCGGACCTAGAAATAATTACCAATAGAATAGACAAAATTAAGAAAAAAGCAGAAACAACAAAAGATAAAGAAGCATTAATAGAACTATCTGCTCTTCAAAAATCAAAAGAAGCATTAGAAAAAAACATTCCCTTAAGATTAATTGACTACACAAAAGAAGAACTATTTGCTATTAAGTCATTTAATTTTATAACATTAAAACCACACATATATCTAGCAAACATCGATGAAAAAGAAATCGGTATAGAAAATGATTATGTAAAAAAACTAAAAGAATATGCAGAAAAAGAACAAGCAAAAGTAATAACAGTATCTGCTAAAATAGAATCAGAATTATCAGAATTAAATGACGAAGATAAAAATGAAATGCTAAAAGACTTAGGAATAGATCAAAGTGGTCTAGACAAATTAATTGAAGCCACATATTCACTATTAGGATTAAAAACCTACTTCACATGTGGACCACAAGAAGTAAAAGCATGGACATACAAAGACGGAATGAATGCAAAAGAATGCGCTGGAATAATTCATTCAGATTTTGAAAAAGGTTTTATTAAAGCAGAAGTAATTGCATATAAAGACTTAATAGAATATGGCGATGAAACAAAAGTAAAAGAAAATGGAAAATTCAGAATCGAAGGAAAAGAATACCTAATGCAAGATGGAGATATTTGCCACTTTAGATTTAATTTATAAAAATGAGATTTAACCTCATTTTTTATTTTTAAATAAAAACTCTTTACAAGAATCAAACAAATAGTATATAATTTAAGTAAAATAAGGAGTTAAATATGGATAGAAAATTTATTGAAGTAATTAATCAAAATAATGAAAAAGAAAAAATAGAAATATTTGCACAAGTAAAATCAGAAAAAGATAATAAATTATATGTGTTATTAACACCAGACGAGGAAATAAATGATGAAGTAAATATTGCTATAGCAACACTTGAAGAAAAAGAAAATGAATTTTATATAAATTTAGTAGAAAATCAAGAAGAACTAAACTATGTATATGACCTAATAATAAAATCATTAAAAGAAGGTGAATAAAATGGAAAATCAAAATGCAGAACAATTAATAAACAGTATTAATAGAGAATACTATGTTCAAAAAATCGAATCATTACGAAAACAAAAACTAAATTTGAAAATGGGAAATGATAGATATGCAGGAACTGGAATAAAAAAATCATCAAAACCACTTTCACCACGTCAAGCAGAATTAGAAATTAAAATGATAGAATCTGAAATAGAAGATTTAGAACAAAAAAGAATGGAAATGAAATTCGTACAACAAACATTACAACATGAAACAAGAAAAATGGAAAGATTGGTACAAGAATCAGAATTAACAAATAAATTGGCAAGATTATTAGAATACAAAAATGAAAATCAAACTCAAAAAGAAATAAGAAAAGCAAGAATAAATACAAGAAAAAATATATCTGATCAAACTCAAAAAATATCAAAAGACATGTACAAGCTATTAAAAAATAATAAGCATTTAAGAATTAATAGTACCTGGACAATCGCATCAAAATTCTCACACAGTCAATATGGAATGAATACGATTTTTGAAGAAATGCAAATAGAAATGACAGACGATTATGTTAAAGGTAGTAAATTATTAGAATTAGATAATGCAAGAATTCGAAGAGCAATAGATGCAATGAATGGTGAAATAAATCAAGATAATATAAACTTTAGAGGAAGAGAATCTTTATCAACTTTCTATAAATTAAATAGTTTTGTGAATCAACACTATAACCTAGAAAGTAAAGAAAGTGCATTAGTAGAAAAACTTCATTCAAACTATAAAGAAATAATGGAACAATCAAGAGAAATATGGTATTTGGATGAATTAATAGATATATTTAAAAACACTTCAATATCCAAATCACAATTATATCAAAGTATGTGCAGTGTAAAAGAACAACAAATAAGTGAATTACGTTCCTTAATAAGTACAAGTGAACAACAATATGAAAATTCAGGTTTAAAAGATAAAATAGAAGCATCAGCTAGAATAGTAGCACTCCAAAAGCAAATAGAATTAATCAACCAAGAAATGCTAGAAAGTAGAGAAAATCAACAAAAATATGAACAACTTCAAAGCCAATACTTAGAATTAAAAAGTACATTGGTTCAATTATTAGAAAAATATCCTGAATTAAATAAAAACAGAATAGACATTAGAGCAGAGATATTAAGAGAACAACTTAAAAACGAATATGAACCAAAAGAAGAACATCAAGAAAAAGAAATACAAGTAGAAGATAAACAACAAATAAAAAACATAGAGCTAGATGAAAATCTTCAAATCCAAAGAACACAATTATATCAACAATATATGGTAGAAAAAGTAAAAAATACTGATTTAGGAAAAATGCCATTTTCAGAATATCTAAAAGTAACAAGACCAAATTCAAGAGAACTAATAGAAATAGAACAATCAAGAGAAAATATGGCTAATATTATATATGATGAATATTTAAAATACTATGAACTTTTAGATGACAAAACATCAGCAATGAGTTTCGAACAATTTGCAAATAACAAATACGGAGTAGAAAACGTTGATATACCACTTTCGTATGAAGAAAACTATAGAGAAATAAGAAAAAAATAGACACTAAAGTCTATTTTTTTTAACTCATTCTATTTTTCTTTTTTCCTAATTTCGAAGTTTTATAAAACTTATAAAGTCCAGGAGAAATAACTAAATCAAACTCTCCAATATACTCAGTAACCTCAGCATTATAACCAAGTTTCATTTCATTAAGACCCTTAAACTTATTATTATTTCCAAAGTATCCAGTAATAGCATTTAAATGAAAATAAACAGCACCAAGTTTTGCATACTTTTCAATAATATGCCACTTAAGTAAAAAATTAGGATAATAAAGACCATATTTAGGATTATAGCCCTCTATTAAAAGCTCAACACCATATTTTTCAATAATGACCCCCGTTGCACCAATAATAATACCTTGTGGATTCTTCTCAAAAAGTGATGAAGCATACTCCAATTCTTTTTTGTAAGTAGCAAGCAACTTATCTGAAGTAATCTTAGAATTAGTAAGCTTATTATCAATTCTATTATTTCTACCAGCTTCCTGTATCCTAGAATTAATATCTTCATTATTAGCAATTTCATCTTCGTATAATTTTTTAATATTAGTCAAATACTTCTCAGTATTAAGCTTAGCAAAATAAAGTTCAAACTTATTACCAAAAAACTCCCCAAAATCCTTATAATAATTCAATTTTCTATAATGCTTCTTATAAACAAAACTATAAAAAATTTCCATATCATTATGATTACCTTGTATTATTTCAACACCTCTAGATTGAGCCTTTCTAATCTTATTTTTAATATTATTATCAAAATTTTTATACAAAGATTCAGCAGAACCAGTTACCTTTAAAATAGCATTCCATCTTGGTTTTTCTGTACCAAAAAATTTATTATCCCCAAAATAATTATATCCATTATTTTGCAAAAAAACTATTATATCATTTTGATAAGGACTTGGTATAACATTACCATCTTTATCCCTTTTATTAGCAACAACCGGAGGATCAATCTTTAAAAACACATAATTACTCTTTGCTAAATATCTCTTTAATTTCCTCGAAAGTTCAGTAATAAGTTGCTTATTATCATAATCAATCAAAAAACCACGTGGAGCATAAGCATACTTATGACCAAAAAACAACTTTTTAGTAAGCATTAAAGTAGCGCCAATAAGCATATTAGAATTATCAACAAATCCATAATAATCCACCTTAAACCCATTCTTTCTCATCAAATTTCCATACATAGAAGTCTGATAATAAGTATGAAGAGGATGGTTATCAGAAAAATTATCAAACTGTTCTGGTGTAAGAATAACAATTTTCATATAAACACTCCTCCTTCATTGTATTTTCATACTACTATAATAACTTTTTTTCGAACTAAAATCAATAAAAAAGTTTTATTTATATAAAAAATATTATATAATATTCACAAGGATAGGTGAAAAATATGAAAATAACAGAAGTCAAATCAAGAGAAATATTAGACTCACGAGGATGGCCAACAGTAGAAACAGACATCACAATCGAAGGAAACATTACAGGAAGAGCAAGCGTTCCAAGTGGAGCATCAACTGGTTCAAATGAAGCATTAGAATTACGTGATCATGAAAAAAGATACCTAGGAAAAGGAGTTCTAAAAGCAGTAAACAATGTTAATACTATAATAAAAGAAAATATTATAAATAAAGACTTTGAAAACTTTCAAGAATTAGATGAATTATTAATAAAATTAGATAATACTAAAAACAAAACCAATCTTGGAGCAAATGCCATTCTTTCAGTATCATTAGCATACATAAAAGCATGCGCTCAAAAACAAAATAAAGAACTATATCAATACGTTGGAGAAAACAATCAAGTTCCTAAGTGCATGTTTAATATATTAAACGGAGGAATGCATGCCGATAATAAAATTGAATTTCAAGAATTCATGATTATGGTAAATAGAAAAACTATAAAAAAACAACTACAAATAGCAAGCGAAGTATTTCACAACCTAAAAAACATTTTAAAAGAACAAGGATATAGCACTAACGTCGGAGATGAAGGAGGATTTGCACCAAACCTACAAAACAATGAAGAGGCCCTAGATACTATTATCAAAGCAATAGAAATATCAGGATACAAACCAAAAGAAGATGTACTAATTGCGCTAGATATAGCAGCATCATCATTCTATGATAAAAATAAAAAAATGTACTTAATAGATAATGCCTATAAAAACACAGATCAAATGATTGAGATGTATAAAAAACTAATAAAACAATATCCAATCTTCTCAATCGAAGACCCACTTGAAGAACAAGACTTTGTAGGATTTTCTAAACTGACAAAAGAACTAAATACAAACATAGTCGGAGACGACCTATACACAACAAACAAAAACTTATTACAAAAAGGAATAGAAAATAAATCAACCAACTTCATTCTATTAAAAGCCAATCAAATAGGAACAATAACAGAAATGTTAGAAACAATAGACCTAGCAAGAGAAAATAATATAAACATGATAATATCCCATAGAAGTGGAGAAACAGAAGACACATTTATAAGTGACTTTGCAGTGGGATTAGGAATACCTTATATAAAAAGTGGCTCACTATCTCGTGGAGAAAGAATATGCAAATACAATAGACTCCTAAGAATTGAAGAAAACTTATAGTTTTAAAATATTTCGTTACACATATAAATTAATAGGTGATTATAGTGAACGAGATATTTTTTTTAATATTTGCATTCTTAACAGTATTCTTAAGCATTAAACTATCAATATACGCAGACAATCTAAGCAAAACAAGTAACATATCAAAAGCAGTAATTGGAGGCCTCTTATTAGCGGGAGTAACATCACTACCAGAACTAATAACATGCACATCAGCAGTATTACTAAAAAACCCTTTATTAGCACTCGGAGACATCTTAGGAAGTAATCTCTTCAATATATTCATAACAGCACTCCTAGATATTATATTTATAAAAAAGATATATACGACAAAAACAACAAATACTAATTATTTAACCTATCTAATTTTAATAATAAACTATTTAACAATCTATCTATTCATAAAAGATAAAATAAATATAACAATTATAAATATAGGACTTCCTACTATCGTTATTATCATACTATACTTAATATACATAAAACTATTACCTAAAAATAAAGAAGAACAAACTAAAACAAAAATAAAACCAATAAAAAATATCAAAGAAAAATTGTTAATAACATCAATTCTTATGATAGCATCAAGTGTTTTATTAACAACATTTGTTAATAACATAGCGGGAGCACATCCATCATTTTCAAGTGGAATAATCGGAGCTATATTACTAGGAATAACAACAAGCTTACCAGAAGTTATAACATTCTACACCCTTATATCAATCGATAACTATGATTTAGCACTACAAGACATCATAGGAAGCAATCTATTCAATCTAGTAGTTCTATCATTCACAGATATTATCTACAAAACATCGCCAATATACAATGAAATAGACAATAATACAACAACAATTATCTTCTTAGGTTTAATATTTATAATAATAAGCTTTCTTCAAAACATTAGAACTAAATCAATATCAAAACTAACATATATAATTCCATCCATAATAATAGTAAGCATCTATATATATTTTTGGTTCATAGGTTTTATCTAAAACTATTGATTTACCCTAAAAAATATGTTAAAATACTCTTAGTTATTTAGGGAGGCGTACTATGACAATATTAGAAATAGCATTATTAGTAATTTGTGTTTTATTAATTATATTAGTATTATTACAAAGTGGTAAATCAGACGACGCTGGAGCAATCTTCAGTGGCTCAACAAGCGATTTATTTAAAAATAGGAAAGAACGTGGTAGTGAATTAGTAATAAGTAGAACTACACTAGTACTAGGCTTACTATTCGTAATAATATGTACTGTAATTTCATTTATTTAATAAAACAGATGTAATTCTGTTTTTTTTGTGGTATTATATAGACAGGTGATAAAATGGAAGAAAAAATACTAGATATATTAGAAATATCAAGAAACAACGCTATTAACCTAAAAGATATTTATAAAAAAAGTGGCTATACAAACTATACATATGAACAATTTTTAGAAGTAATAGATGAACTAAAAGAAAAACAATTAATCTACTGTGTTGGCGGAGACAACTATACCCTTAATCCATTCATCGAAGGGATATTTCACATAAAAAGAAATGGTGATTGCTATGTATCTTACGATAATAAAACAATAAATGTAAACAAAGACTACAAAAAAATGTGCTTTGAAGGAGATAAAGTACTAGCAAGAATAACAGACTTCAATAATAACACAGGAACCATTAAAAAGATAATAGAAAGAAAAGGAATAATCGCCGAAGTAAAAACAATCAATAAAGAAAGATACGCAGTCGTAGGAAAAGACATGTATAAAATAAATCTAGATGAAAAAATAGTAGATGGTATGCTAATAGGTATAAAAATAGATAAAACCAAAGAAGGAAAATATTATCGTGCTACCTTAGATACTATAATTGGTCACAAAAATGCTCCAAAACTTGAAGAGAATAAAATACTATATGCCAATAACTTCACAATAGGATTCACTGAAGAAGCACTAAAAGAACTAGATTACATACCATCATCAGTATTAGAAAAAGATCTTGAGGGAAGAAGAGATTTAAGAGATAAAATGATATTTACAATCGATGGTGATGATACAAAAGACATAGACGATGCTATTTCAATCGATGTTCTAGAAAATGGTAACTATAAACTAGGAGTTCATATCGCAGACGTAACAAACTATGTAAAAGAAAACTCAAAACTAGATTTAGAAGCAAGAGAAAAAGCAACAAGCGTCTACATGCCAGGAGTCGTAAGTCCAATGTATCCACCACAACTATCAAATGGAATATGTTCCTTAAATCCAGATGTTGATAGACTAGCACTATCATGCGAAATGGAATTTGATAAACAAGGCAACTTAATAACATTCGATATATTCAAAAGCGTAATTCATTCAAATATTCAAATGACATACAAAAAAGTAAATAAAATACTAAATGAAAACGTAGTAGAAGAAGAGTATGAAAAATATGTTGAAGCACTAAGTAAAATGGAAGAATTAGCAAAAATACTAAGAACATCAAGAGAAAAAAGAGGAATGTTGAACTTTGATCTTCCTGAAAAGAAAATAAATATAAATGAAAATGACGAAGTAGAAAAAATCGAACTAAGAATACAAGACACCGGTGAAACATTAATTGAAGACTTCATGTTAGCGGCCAATGAAACAGTAGCAACATATATCTATAACATGGGGGTAGAATCAATCTATCGTGTTCATGAATACCCAGACGAAGAAAGACTAAAAAACACCCTTACTATACTTAAAACATATGGAGTAGATATAAATACTAAAGTTAATATGTCAGATCCTAAAGTAATACAAAACATTCTAAAAGAACTAGAAACAAAAGACAATAAAGACCTATTCATTCAAATGATTCTAAGATGCATGGCTAAAGCAAAATATACAACACAAAAAGAAGGACACTTTGGAATCGGGGTAGACTCAAGAAAAGGAGAATACTACACACACTTTACAAGCCCAATAAGAAGATATCCAGATACAACAATTCATAGAGTGCTACATCTAATACTAAATGGTGAATTTGATAAACTAATGCAAGATCTATATAAATCAAAATTAGAAGAAATCGCCATACACTCATCGCATCAAGAAATAGCAGCAGAAAAATGCGAAAAACAAGCGAATAAATATAGAATGGCACAATTCATGCAAAATAAAGTTGGAGAACAATTTACAGGAAAAATAAATGGTTTCACTAAAAATGGAATGTTCATTGAACTAGACAATCTAGTCGAAGGAAGAATGGGCTTTGAAACAATGGATGATTATTATAACTATGATGAAGAACTACAAATAATAATCGGAGAAAAAACTAATAAAGTATATCGTCTTGGAGATACAATTGAAGTAACACTAACAAGAAGTGATCCTGAAAGCTATGAAATAGACTTTGAACCAATAAAAAAATCAAACAACAAAGTAAAAAAGGTAAAACAAAATGGAAATACTAAATAGAAAAGCAAAATATGATTACTTTATCGAAGACGAATACGAATGTGGAATAGAGCTACTTGGAAACGAAGTAAAATCCATAAGACAAGGAACATGTAATATCAAAGATAGTTATGCAATCATTAGAAAAAATGAGGTTTATGTAATAAATATGTTCATAAAAACATATGAAAAAACCGGATCATTCATAAAAGATGAAACAAGAACTAGAAAATTATTACTACATAAAAAAGAAATATTAAAACTAAGAGATAAAATAGAAAAAGAAGGCTATACTCTTATTCCATTAAAAATATACTTTAATAAAAACAAAGTAAAAGTACTTCTAGGAGTCTGCAAAGGTAAAAAAAACTACGATAAAAGAGAATCATTAAAAGAAAAAGACATCCAAAGAAGAATAAATAAAGAATTGAAAGATAGATAATTTCAATTCTTTTATTTACATATATAAACTTAATATGTTATTATATATATAGGAAGTGATAATATGCATGGATTTGGAACAGTATTAAAAGAGTACTTAGAGTTTTATAAAATATCACAAGTTGACTTTGCACAAAGATTAGGAATAACTCAAAAACATATGAATGAAATACTAAATGAAGTAACAGAAATATCAGTAGATTTAATGATTGCAATAAGTCTTCTAACAGAGATAGAACCAAACTATATAATGCAAGTAGAAACAAAAAAAAGAATGTATAATTATTTAAAAAATAAGTTTAAAAATGAACAAGAAATAAATAACTATTTAGAAACTTTTAAATTAAAAGAAATATACAAACTAGGATGGATTGATTTAGAAGACAAAACATCATATGTAACAAATGCCATAAATCTATTAGAATACATCAATCTAAGAACATTTGATCAATTTGAAGAATACTTTGACAATAAAATAATATCAAAAGAAGAAATAAAAGATAAAAAAGCAACATTTATGTGGATAAAAAGATGTGATAAACTAGCAAAAAGACAAGAAGTAAAAACATATAATTCTAAAAACTTAAAAGTACTTTTTAAAGATTTAAAAGAACAAGAAAACAAAAACACAATAGAAGGAATAACCAAACTATTAAACAATTATGGAATATACTTAGTACTAGAAGAATCTCTAGATAAAAATATAAGAGCATGTTCCCAAGTAAAAGGAATAAATCCAGCAATATACATAAATAAAAATATAAAAGATAAAGCAGAGTTTTATTATTCACTATACTATGAATTAAGCAAAGTAAAAAGTTATTTTAATAAACTTAAAAAAACAACTATTTTATCTTTAAAAAATGAAACATTAGAAAAACAAGAACAATTTGCTCTAAATGAAATGGTACCCAATGAAATATATAAGAATATAAAAGAAAACATATATAATATAGATGCAATCTGTAAGAAAAATAATATTGTAATAGAATTTGCACATTTTAGATTAATAAAAGACAAAATCCTAAAAACAGATAAACAATACCAAAAAATTATTGAATAAATAGCATATTTATGATATAATTTGCTAAACGGGGATGATATGGTTTCGACAGGAGTAATACGATTTAAACTGCAAGTAGATGGCAATCTTTAAATGCACAATTAAATATAACTGGAAACAGAAATTTAGCATTTGCTTAGTATAAAAAAGCAAAACTCTTCTATATTCCTAGTCTGTGGGAATATTTAAGGGTAATACTTAGCAGACTATATTACTATTTTTCTTACGAATAGTAATGAATATTAGTAAGATAGTTACTTATTTAATTGTTGGTTATTCTGTAAGTAATGAGAAATCTTAATCAACTAAACTTGTAGACGTTTAAATTAGTTTGCTTTTGGACAGGAGTTCGATTCTCCTCATCTCCACCATTATGTTAATTTTCCCTTATTCATTAAGGGTTTTATTATATATCCGCCGATTTAGTTTAGTGGTAAAACAGATGCATGGTAAGCATCAGAGAACAGTTCAATTCTGTTAATCGGCACCATTAAATAAAAAAATAAAAACCTAAAAAATAATGAAATATAACATTTAATTTACATTTATTTACATCATACCCAAACCCACAAAACTTGACAAAATCAAAAAAAGCTAGTAAAATATTTAATTGTCGCGTGTGAAAGAGGTGTAGTAAATAATGTTTTATGATGAACAAGTGACAATGAAAGTTGTTGAAGAAGAACCGTCCCAGATATTCGACTTGATAAATGAGAATCATGTCGAATTAGTAAACAAAATATTATCAAAAAAAATAATAGATATTAACCTTTCAAATGAAAATGAAGATAGTATCTTAATGATAATGTTAAAAAAAGGATGGTATGAAGTTGTTTTAAAACACATGAAAAACAAAGAATGGCAGGTAAACCATCAAAACAAACAAGGAGAAACATTCGCACATATTTTAGTATCAAAAAACTATCGTGAAGTTTTAGAAATAATAAAACAACTCCAAAGAAATAAAAATTTTATTCCAAATATTAGGAATAAAAAAGGAGAAACAATTCTAGATAAATCAATCAATGAACATTACATATATACAACAGTAAAAATACTCGAAGATGATAGATTTAATAATATAGATCTAGTATCCTTTAAAAACTTATATGAAAACTATATAAGAAGTAATAACTATGGTATTTATTCTAAAATGAATAATTTGGAAATAATTATTGACAATCTTGTTGATAAAGAATTATTACCAAAAGTAGAAAAAATAGTAAATACTATTACAAAGAATTTTGAAGAAATAAAAAATCACGTGCAAAACAATGAAATAAAATATTTAGATAATATTGTATATAGTGTATTACAAGAAGTTTAAAGTAAATTACTTGATTAATTTACTTTTTTCTTTTATAATCTATAACTGGAGTGATGAATTATGAATATCCCAAACTTAAAAGAAGCAAAAAAAAGAACAAACAAAGAAGTCGAAACAAACTATTATGAAACAAAATATCAAAATACAGTAAATAATAAAAAATACTTTTTAAAAACATATGGCTGTCAAATGAATGAACATGATAGCGAAAACATGAAAGCAATCCTTGAAGAAATGGGTTTTAAAGAAACTGAAAATATGGAAGATGCTGACCTAGTGCTACTAAATACCTGCTCAATAAGAGAAAATGCTCATAACAAAGTATTTGGCATGTTAGGAAGAGCAAAACACCTAAAAAGCACTAAAAAAGACTTAATCGTAGGGATTGCAGGATGCATGGCTCAAGAAGAAGTAGTAGCACAAGAAATATTAAAAAAATACAAATGGATGGACTTTGTACTAGGAACACACAATATAGAACAATTAAGTGAATTAGTGTATGACTCACTAAAAAAACACGAACTAAAAATTGAAGCACAAAGTTGTGAAGGAAAAGTACTCGAAGGGCTACCCACTACAAGAAATAGTAAAGTAAAAGCATTTGTTAATATAATGTATGGATGTGATAAGTTCTGTACATACTGTATTGTACCATACACAAGAGGAAAACAAAGAAGTAGAAAACCAGATGACATCATAAAAGAAGTAGAACAACTGGTAAAAGATGGATATCAAGAAGTAACACTATTAGGACAAAATGTAAATGCTTATGGAAAAGATTTAAATATAGATTACACCATGACAGATTTATTAACAGATGTTGCAAAAACCAATATCAACAGAATAAGATTTGTAACATCACACCCATGGGACTTTACAGATGATATGATCGAAACAATAGCAAAATATGAAAACATAATGCCAAGTATTCATTTACCAGTACAATCAGGAAACAACGAAATATTAAAACTAATGGGAAGACGTTACACAAAAGAAGAATATTTAACATTATTCAATAAAATAAAAGAAAAAATACCAAACGTTTCAATAACAACCGACATAATTGTTGGATTTCCTAATGAAACAGAAGAACAATTCAATGATACTTTAGACTTAGTAAATAAGTGCAAATTCGATCTAGCATTTACCTTTATATTTTCAAAAAGAGTAGGAACACCTGCAGAAAAAATGAAAGATAACATCTCATTAGAAGAAAAAGAAGAAAGATTATATAAATTAAATGAACTAATAAATAAATATGCCCTTGAAAATAACGAAAAGCTATTAAATAAAACAGTAAAAGTTTTAGTCGAAGGTCCAAGTGACAAAAACAATATGTTAATGGGTTACACTGATACTAATAAACTAGTAAATCTAAAAGGACCAAAAGACATAGTAGGTAAAATAGTAGACGTGAAAATAATAGACGTAAAAACATGGAGTCTAGATGGAGAATATGTAAAATAACATATTCTTTTTTAAAAGTATTTGTAAAAACAAAAAAATATGATACTATATAATTGGTGAAACTATGGACAATAAGAAAAAAATAATACTAACAATTCTTCCAATTATTATAATACTAACAATAACTATGTTATTAATATTATACTTTAAGATGATAGATGATTTTAACAACGCAACATTTAAATTAAATGGAGAAGAAACACTAACTCTTGAAGTAGGAAAAGAATACAAAGATCCAGGATATATTGCCATAGTAAATAAAAAAGACAAAGAAAAAGATGTTAAAGTACTCTCAAACTTAAATATTAATGCCATTGGAGAATATGAAATAAGTTATACTTTAAACTTTGACAAAATCAAAAAACAAAAAGAATTAAAAAGGAAAATAAAAGTAGTCGATACCACAAAACCAGTCCTTACAGTCGAAGGAAAAACACAAATTACTAAACAAGTTGGAGATAAGTTTAAAACTCCAAACTACAAAGCAATAGACAATGTAGATGGAAATATCACCAAAAAGGTTAAAGTGACATCAAACGTAAATACTAAAAAAGCAGGCAAATACACAGTAAAATATTTAGTAGAAGATTCAAGTGGTAACAAGGCAGAAAAAACAATAAATGTTACAGTAAAAGCAAAACCAAAACCAAAGTATACTTATCCAAAAAATGAAAAATCAAACTACAAAGGAACATTCATTGAAATATCAATACCAACACAAACACTAAGATATTATCAAAAAGATAAACTAGTACTAAAATCAAGCATAGTAACAGGATTAAACAACACAACTCCAATTGGAACATATAAAGTAGTAAATAAAGCAAGAAATACAACCTTAAGAGGAAAAGACTATGCAAGCTTTGTATATTATTGGATAGCATTCAAAGGCTCAGCATACGGATTACATGATGCAACATGGCGTTCATCATTCGGAGGACAAATATATAAAACAAATGGTAGTCATGGATGTGTTAACATGCCATATTATAATGCCCAAAAACTATATTCAATGGTATCCATCGGAACCCCAGTATATATTTATTAATAAAAAAGTCAACAAAACCATTATATTAGCATAAATTAAATTGAGGGGTGATATAGTGGGCAGTTTTAGAGAAATAGTCACAAAAGCAGTGATAGGAAAAGGTAAAAAATTATTTTCAAATAACTACACATTAATACCAGAAGAAATTCCTACAACTATACTAGGGTGTTGGGTAATAAATCATAAATTCAAAGGACAAAAAGAAAATGATAAAATCCGAGTAGAAGGAACTTGTGACGTAAACATTTGGTACTCATACGATAATGATACAAAAACAATTGTATCCAAACAAACAATATCATACAGTGAATTGCTAAATGTAAAAACAACAAAAGAACAAGAAACTAATGGTCAAGAAGAAATAATTGTAAGAAGCCTGAAACAACCAAGTTGTACAAAAGTAGAAATAAAAGAAGGAAAAATAGAATATTCTATTGAAAAAGAACTAGGAATAGAAATAGTCGGAGATACAAAAATGCGTATTTCAGTTGACGAAGATGAAGACGAATGGGAAGATATAATTGACGAACAAGAACAAGAAGAAATATCAAAACAAATAGAAAACTCAGTTGAAGAAAATTTTATAACCGAAGACAAATAAAAGACACAATTGTCTTTTTTCTTGATTTAAGAACATAATTATGCTATAATACAGGCACTTGAGGTGAACATATGAAAAATAAAATAATAGGAAACATTAAACTATATCCAAAAAATACTAAGAAAAAAATTATGACACTATTCTTAATAGGAACAATTATATCAACATCATTACCAGGATGCTCTAAAGACAAAACATGCAATATAAAAGAAGATCATTATCACATTTATAAAAATAAAAATGATATAGAATATACATATAAAGATTGTAATTTTAATTCAAAATCATACACAAATACTGGAGACTATATAATAAAAGATGATCTAGGCAACTATCTTTATCAAAACAATTTATATGAAACAGAATTAGTAAAAGATGAGATAGAAGAAGAATTAAATAAACAAAGAACAATATATCAAATAAAAAGCACAACGCCATATAAAAATAAAAATGGAAAACTAACATTCCCAACAAAGTGGAAAACAGTAAGTAAAAAAACATTCTCAAATTACGAAGGAATAGGACGTACAGGAACAGAAATAGAATATAAAACATACAAAATATCAAAAGAAAATAGTGTTTATAAAAAAGAAAAAACAACATCAAAAGATCTAGAACAAGGAACATATATAGATATAAACGATTTTATTATCTTACAAGATGCAGAACAATCCTATTATGTAAAAGGCAAAAAATTATAAAATAGAAAGGAAAAAACATGTTTGAAGTAGGAAATGTAAAAATAAAAAATAAAGTAGTATTTGCACCAATGGCTGGAGTATCAAATATAAGCTTTAGAACAATTATAAAAGAAATGGGCGCAGGTTTAATATATTCAGAAATGATAAGTACAATGGGTATTAAATATGGAAGTCAAAAAACCATAGATTTAATAAACTTTAATGAAACAGAAAGACCAATAAGTATCCAAATATTCGGAAACGATGTAGATTCATTCGTCGAAGCAGCAAAATATATCGAGGACAATTATCATCCTGATATAATAGATATAAATATGGGATGCCCAGTACCCAAAATAGCATTAAAGTCTCAAGCAGGAAGTGCACTACTAAAAAACCCAGATAAAATATATGAGATAGTTAAAAAAGTAGTAGAAAACACCAACACTCCAATAAGTGTAAAAATAAGAAGTGGTTGGGATGAAAATAGTATAAATGCTGTAGAAGTAGCACAAAAAATAGAACAAGCTGGAGCTTCACTAATAGCTATACATGCAAGAACAAGAAGTCAAGGATACAGTGGTAAAGCAAATTGGAACATAATAAAGCAAGTAAAAGAAAATGTTAGCATACCAGTAATAGGAAACGGAGACATAAAAACAATATATGATGCGAAAAAAATGCTTGATGAAACAAAATGCGATGCTATAATGATCGGAAGAGCAACACTAGGTAATCCATGGTTCATAAAAGAATGTGTAGAATACATAGAAAATAATAAAATAATAGATCCTCCAACAAATACAGAAAAAATAGATATGATTGAGCATCACTACGAACTTTTAAAAAAATATACTAGCGAAAAACAAGCACTACTAGAAATTAGAATGCATGCACTTTGGTATATAAAAGGACTACCAAATATAAAAGAATATAAAAATAAAATAACATCATGTAAAACAGAGCAAGAATTTAAAAACTTATTAAATGAAATAAGAGAAAACGTCAAATAGATACAAAAAAAGTATCTTTTTTTTTAATAAAATAGTATACTAAATATGGTGATAAAAATGAAAATAGCAATAGCATCAGATCATCGTGGCTATGAAATGAAACAAGAACTAATAAAATATTTAAAAGAACAAAACTATGAAGTACTAGATTTAGGAACAAATAGTAAAGAAAGTGCAGACTATCCAAAATACGGAATACTACTAGGAGAAACAATAAAAAACAAAAAAGCTGATCTAGGAATTGCACTTTGTGGAACAGGAATAGGAATCTCAATAGCATGCAACAAAGTAAAAGGAATAATCTGTGCAAAAGTATCAAACAAAAAAGAAGCACGACTTGCCAAAGAACACAATCACGCTAATATAATTGCATTATCTGGAGAAATGTCAAAATTAAAAACAAAACAAATTATAAAAACATTCTTAACCTCAGAAGAAAACAATCAAGAAAAATATATAAAAAGAATAAATCAAATTAAGGAGTACGAAAATGGGTAAAATAGCTCTATACTTTTTAATAACAGTATTAGTAATAATATCACTAGACTCAATAAACATAAATAATATATTTAAAA
>ERZ779888.649-NODE-649-length-40192-cov-10.542268_pt1 | contig 40192 bp, 36 predicted proteins | sample MGYA00511245_ERZ779888 | MGnify/ENA primary metagenome ERZ779888 (study PRJEB29588, sample SAMEA2155255) | human gut metagenome | biome: human gut; feature: human-associated habitat; material: faeces | place: Denmark | collected 2008/2010 ...
ACTACCGCAGCCTCAAGGGGAAGACATACCTCTACGGAGTGTGTCTCCAGAACAAAAAGGCGAAGGTCATGTTCGAGGAGATGGGCCTCTGAGGCCGTTTTTCCGCCCTCATCCTACCAAACATTTTTAATCAAGTATCAGATACGACGGCTAACGGCCGAGATAGCCCAGCCCGGTAAGACGCAAGCCTGGAAAGCTTGTGGGAGTATTCCCTCGGGAGTTCAAATCTCCCTCTCGGCGCCATATTTCTTCACAAATTACCATCGATATCCATCCTGCGGACGCTGTATCCCTCCGAGGTGCATCTACTATGGAAAAGGACGAGATCGAGATATCGGGCGCATGCGAGAACAATCTCAAGAACGTGAGTCTCAGCATCCCGAAGAACAAGCTGGTCGTCATAGCCGGGGTATCCGGTTCCGGGAAGTCCTCGCTCGCCTTCGACACCATCGCAGTCGAGAGCAGCCGTCAGTGGCAGGCCTCCTATCCTCTGTACCTGAGGAACAGGATGCCCCGCTACGAGCGTCCCGCCGTCGACCGCATCAGGAATCTGACCCCCTCCATCGTCGTCGACCAGAAGGTCGTCGGTGCCAACTCCCGTTCCACCGTAGGCACCGTCACCGACATAGCGCCCCTCATGAGGCTCCTCTTCTCCAGGGTCGGCAGGCCCTCCGCCGGCGCCGCCCTCTGTTACTCCTTCAACCATCCGCTGGGCATGTGTCCCGACTGCAACGGTCTCGGGAGGAGGCTCGTCCTGGACGAGTCGAGACTGTTCGACGTCGACCGCAGCATCAACGAGAACGCCATCCTCTTCACCCAGTTCTCCACCGGGTCGTGGCAGGGTTGGCTCTATTACCACTGTCCCCTCCTGGATCCCGCCAAGAAGCTCCGCGACTACACCCCCGAGGAATGGAAGAACCTCAAGTACGGCCCCGACGAGAAGGTCAAGATGATGTACGTCAGCAACAACACCGGGCTGGGACAGTACACGGACTACGAGGGGGTGGTCCCCAGATTCTACAGGCTGTATCTGAAGAGGGACATATCCCAGCTGAGCAGGAAGATCAGGGACGAGGTCATGAGGTTCGTCATCGACGGTCCCTGCGCCTCCTGCGGGGGGTCGGGTCTGAACCCCAAGGCCCTCGCATCGAGGATAGGCGGATACAACATCCAGGATCTCTACGACATGCAGGTCTCCGACCTCATAGGCGTCCTGGAGGACATAGACGACCCGGTGGGGACCCCTATCTCCAGGCAGATAACCGAATGTCTGGAACATATGGTGGATGTGGGTCTGGGGTACCTGAGCCTCTCCCGGAGGACCGACACCCTGTCGGGAGGGGAGGCCCAGAGGCTGAAGATGGTGAGGCATCTCGGGAGCAGCCTCTCCAACATAACATACATCTTCGACGAGCCCACCGCCGGGCTCCACCCCGAGGATGCCGACCGGATCGGGAGGCTCCTCCTGGACCTGAGGGACAAACACAACACCGTCCTCGTGGTGGAGCACAACCGTGCGATGATAGAGCTCGCCGACCGCGTGATAGAGATCGGTCCCCTGGCCGGATCCCGCGGAGGGGAGGTGGTCTTCGAGGGCACCCCGGCGGAGCTGAGGGACGCCGGGACCTACACCGCCGAATCCCTCCGGGAGGGGATATCCGTCAACCGGCACCCCCTTCCGTGGACCGAGGGGTTCGAGATGAAGGATGTGAACCTCCACAACCTCCGCCACGTGGACGTAACCATCCCCAAAGGGGTCCTCACGGCCGTGACGGGTGTGGCCGGCTCCGGCAAGAGCAGCCTGGTCGTCCAGAGGTTCTCCGAACTGTATCCGGACGCCATAGTCATCGACCAGAAGCCCATAGGGGTCTCCTCCCGTTCCACCCCCGCCACCTACACGGGTGTCATGGACGAGATCAGAAGGCTCTTCGGGAAGGAGAACGGCGTCGGGCCGGAGTGGTTCAGCTTCAACTCCAAAGGCGGATGTCCCGTATGCAAGGGGAAGGGGGAGATCGTCCCGGACGTCGCCTTCGCCGACCCCGTGGCCATCCTGTGCGAGCAGTGTCAGGGAAGGAGATACAACCCTCAGGCCCTGGGCTACACCTACAAGGGGAAGAACATCGAGGAGGTCCTCGGTCTGACGGTCGAGCAGGCCATGGACTTCTTCGCCGACGACAGGAAGATCAGGAAGGGCCTGCAGTGCCTGGTGGACGTGGGCATGGGGTACATGACCCTCGGGCAGAACACCTCGTCTCTCTCGGGAGGGGAGAACCAGAGGCTGAAGCTGGCGTCCGAGCTGGGGCGGAAGGGGAGGACCTACGTACTCGACGAACCCACCACCGGTCTCCATTCCAAAGATGTGAAGCATCTGCTGGCACTGTTCAGGGGGATGGTGGCGGACGGCAACACGGTGATAGTGGTGGAGCACAGGCTGGAGATGATATCCCAGGCGGACTGGGTCATCGACATGGGTCCCGAGGGAGGGAATCTCGGGGGCAGGGTACTGTTCTGCGGGACGCCCGCGGACCTGCTGGAGTTCGAGGGGTCGTACACGGCGGAACATCTTAGGAAGGCGGTCGGCCGTTCCGGATGACATGTGTACACATGCATTCCGGATCATCGGCCTTCCGCAGTACCTTTCAAGAACGGTGCGGACTCCCGACGACCGGGGATCCGTATCCGGAGGCCACTGGCGATATGTGTCGAAGAGGAGGACGGCCGACCGGAGGTATGCCGTCCATCGTTTTCCTGTATCCTTTTTTCTTTCTTCCAATCCATCCTTCAAATGTATTAAATACGATGTGATTATGTAGAAAAAATGATATTGGATATATATCCCAATATCGCGGAAGACCGTTGATTAAGTCTGGATAGTGTGGGCGGACGCATCATCGGTCTCCTCAGACGGCTATTTACTCCTGCCGTGGACTCTCTCCTCACAAGAACCGGCCCGAGCACTTCACTGCCAAGGTGGGTCCGGAGACCGTCCCCCTCTATGCTCTCTTTCCTGGGTGGGGACGGTCTCCGGGAGTTCGAATATCTGGCCTGCATATGTCAGCAGTCTGTTTTTTAAATCCTGAATCCCAACATGTCCGCAGCGTCCTGCCCAGGGGAGCATAGGGGGCGTACGGAGACGCGTCCCCGGAGGAGACTTCCGGCAGGGTCCCGAAACAGGAGCATATCGACGGGACTGACGCAAATTGTCATATACGGTATTGTTCGAGGGCGAGGGATGCGAGGACCTCGCGGACGTGGTCGCGAAGGCCACGGAGTATTTCGATTCGGTCTGCACCTCGTAGATGGGGGAGGATATGGCGGACCTGGTGGTGTGGATCAGGGAGAACGCCCCCGGGTACTCCAAGACCGATCCCGACGCCGCCGCGGATGCGCTCATGGTCACGCCTTACGTGCATGGGCGCGGATATTCCCGCTGGGACGTCCTGAAGGCCATGATGGTGGCCGTATAGAGCAAGCGTTTCATCGGCGGCATGAAGGCACAGATAAAGAAGGCGTCGGCGGTCGCGGAGAGGCTCGGCTATGCGGAGAGGGTCAGGTATTCCCCCCGTATAGACACGGAGGGGCTCTTCCCCGAGCCGAAGATAGAGGTCCTCGTCGACAGGACGTCATGAGTCCTCCTCCGTCCCGTGCCCCTCGGCCATACCGCAGAGGACCCTCCACAGCCTCTCCTCGGAGAAGTCCCTGAAGCGGCAGGCCCCGTCCATGAGGCGCCTCAGCGCAGGGCATCCCGCCTTTCTCCCGACGACCCGTGCGTTCATGCCCTCGACCAACGGCGATATGCCGGCCAGGACCCTGTCGTCCGCGTCCCCCGGCAGGCGGTTCTTGTGTCCTCCGTAGAATACGAGGACCCTCCCGTCCTCCAGCTTGAACGACATCAGGGAGTCGCAGCCCTTCCCTTCGACGGTGACGTTCCCCGAGGCGGCATACCTCACTGGGATGTCCGCCCCTATGTCCCCCCTCCCCTGCAGCAGGTCCGCGGCGGCGAGACGGAAGAGCTCCGTCAGCAGGGGGCACCTCACATGCTTCGAATCGGATACGAAAGTGTCGCATCCCCGGCTCCATTCCTCCCCTTCCAGAAGGAAGCGCCTCCTCGCCGAGGGGGACAGGGTGATGAGGGCCAGGATCGGCAGGACGATCTCCTCGTCCACGAACTGGGGGTACCCGTCGGCGAACCATCTGCCGATGTACCAGGATTCCTCCTCGCACTCGGCAGGCCTCACGGCCTCCCCGCGGGCGGAGAGCTGTCCGTAATGGGAGGCGACGCAATCGGACCCCAGGGATACCAGGGCCTCCCTCTCCGCATCGGTCAGATGGAGTCCGGACGCCCAGGACTCGCGGCGGAGACGATTTCCCGGGTCCATGGAGAAACGGTCCTCCATGGGGACGGAGGACAGCCCGTCCTCCCCGGCCGCATCCTCCATCCTCTGCATGTCCCCCAGGAAGGAGTCGACGACGTCGATCACATGTTCCAGATATGCCAGGTTGGCTTCCTTGCAGCCGGTGCGGTCGGGCAGGGACCCTCCCTCCACTATCCCCTCCCTCGCTTCGGGATAGAGGGCGAGGAAGACCTCCCCCTCGTCCATCTGGGACAGTGTATCGGAGAGGCGCATGAGGCGGTCCTGGAAATCCATGAACGGACCTTGGTCCTCGTACACGCGGAGATACCTGCCCACGAGGGCGGAGTTGATGGGATACGAGGTCCCGGTCCCGGGGCTCTCGAGGGACACCGTGACCGTCACCCCGTTCCTCCTCAGGACGTCCAGGACGAGCTGGCGGTCCAGGACCATGTGGGCGTATGCGGAGGCGCAGAGGGGGCCGTCCTGCCCTGTCTGTGGCGGCAGGGTCCTCACAAGTGCCAGACACCCGTCCGTGGATTCTTCGGGGAGGTAGAGGACGCGGTTGCGGGCGTTCTTGGATCCGCAGCGGACCAGCACCCTCTTCTCGCATAGAGATTGCAGGATGCGCCTCACCGCCTGATAGTTCTGCATCCGCGGAGGGAGCGCCCCCGTCACGCCTTTCGCGTCGTTGAGGCGGTATCCGTTCGGATACTCCCTTCCGCCCCCGTCCCCGGGGAAGAACGTCTCCGCGGCGTCCTCCCCGACGAGGGAGGAGAGGGCCTCGTAACGTTTCGATTCGCTCTTGAAATCGGTCACAGGGCGCGAATATACAGTATCCAGGAAATGGTGCAGGATAAGACCCAGCATCCTGTCGCGGCCGTCATCCATGTGTCGGGAGGATGCCGTTTCAGTTTATAATAATATATAATACGGATGATAATCTGTTTCAATAACACTTTTTCAAATCAAATATCGATTAAATAATAACAAATTAAATATGAGTGTTACTATGAACGTGTATGGCTAGTTCCAGAACGTTGATCGCCATCGCATGTGTTGCGATAGTTGCGATCGCAGGTGCATCAGTCATCGTATTGGGCGGTGACGGAGATAATGATGAGGTCGAGACCAGGACCGTCACCATCACGGACAGTCTTGGGAAAAATGTGGATGTGCAGGCCCCTGTGATGAAGATCTGTACTGTAAACACCAATGCCGCCGAATTCTTCAAGATCCTCGGAGTCGAGGACCGTGTGGTGTCGGCCGATTCCATGACCATCTCCTCTCTCGACAACATCTACGGGGATGTCCTGGACATAGGCGACTACAAGTCTCCGAGCGGAGAGAAGATCGTACAATCCGGGGCGAAGATCGTGATCTCCCAGTCGTCCTCCAGATCCCTTTCCGAAGAGACGGAACAGGCCCTCAAGGACAATTACGGCATAACGGTCCTCCGTCTCGACTGTTACGGGGAGACCATGCAGCAGGATGTCAAGCAGCTCCTGAAGATCCTCGTTTCCGATTCCGCAGACAAACAGTACGAAGGATACTCCAAGACCTACAACGACGTCAGGGATGCCGTACTGAACAAGGCGAAGGATTTCCCCGGCGACCCCTCCTTCCTTATGCTGTTCACCAGCATGAGTTCCAAGCAGGGTACGTATTACAACGAGAACTCCCAGCTCGGGAAGATCGTGGAATCCATACACGGACACCCTGCCCTTACGGACATGGGCGTGAGTCCCGGATCAGGCGTCACTTCCAAGCCTGCCGCGGAGGCGGTATACGACTATGACCAGAAGGGAAATCTCGGATACGTGTTCATCAGAGGGGTGAGCGGCAACAGTGCCAGCACCGATTACGAGACCTGGGTGAAGACCCTGTCATCCTTCTCCATAGGGGATTTCAATGTCGTAAAGAACGGCAACGTATACGTCATCGAGACGGACGTCCTGTCCGGTCCCCGCGATTATGTGGGGTACGTCTGCATAGCCGAGGCATTCGGTATCGACACCGGATTGGACTACGTCTCCCTCGTGGAGGATTTCAACAGCAAGTACGGGTTCGATGTGAAGTACGGCTACATCATGACCCAGTTCCCCACAGCCTGAGGGATGGTGGATCCGACGGAGCAGGATGTTTCTGAAAGGAAGGCCGAGGAGGCATCCATAGAGCGCCTCAGAGGGGTGTACGAGGTCTCTTCGGCTAGGAAGCGCCTGTTACTCATCATAACCGCGGTCCTTCTGGCGGCCGCGGTCGTGGTGTCCGTCAGCATCGGGGCGGTGAACATCCCGCTATCCGACACCCTGAAGGTTTTCGGCCATGCGGTGGCCCCCTCCCTGATAGCCGGTCCGGATAACGCCTGGTATTCGGATATAATCCTGAACGCCAGGCTCTCCAGGACGGTCCTCTGCATCCTGTGCGGATTCAGTCTCGCCATCGCGGGGGCCGTGATGCAGAACGTCCTCCGTAACCCCTTGGTCAGCCCCTTCACCCTGGGGGTGTCCTCGGCCGCGTCGTTCGGTGCATCCATGGCCATCGTGTTCGGGGGAGGGATCACAGGGTCCATCCTTCTCCTCGGTCACGAGTTCTTCGTAAAGAATCTCCTCATAGCGTTCCTGGCGTTCCTCGCCGGACTCGGGAGCATATCCCTCGTCATACTGCTTTCCAAACGCAGGGACATATCGCGTTCCACCATCATACTCACAGGTGTCATAATCAGTTATTTCTTCCAGGCCGGGGTCACCGCCGCCAAGTACTTCTCCGACGACAGCGCCCTCCGCGAGATCACCCTCTGGCTCATGGGAGGGATGTGGAACGCCACCTGGGGGGTGGATTTCCTCCTGATACCGATAGTCGTCGTCTGCGTCATGGTCATAGAGTCGAAGGCCGTGGATGTCAACGTCCTGTCTGCGGGGGACGAGGTCGCAACGAGCCTCGGTATAAACGTGGCCCGTCTGAGGTCGTCCCTCCTTTTGATCAGTACGCTGGTGACCTCCGTCTGCATAGCGTTCACAGGCATAATCGGGTTCATCGGGCTCATCGCCCCGCACCTCACCCGCATGCTGATAGGTAACGACAACCGTTACCTCTTCCCAGCCTCCGGTCTCATGGGTGCGTTCATCCTGTTGGTTTCGGACATCGTGGCCAGGATGGTGATCCGGCCGTCAGAGCTGCCGGTAGGGGTCATAATGTACATAGTCGGAGGGATATTCTTCATCTGGATGGTCACCCGCAGGAAGAAGGAGGTGGCGATGTGAGTCTGGAGATAAAGGATCTGGAGCAGAGGTACGGGGACAAGGAGGTCCTCAAGGGGATATCGATCGATGTGGAGAAGGGCAGGATGGTCTCCGTCCTCGGCCCCAACGGATGCGGGAAGTCCACCCTCATCAGGACCGTCTGCAACATCATGAAGCCGTATTCCGGTACGGTGTGTGCAGACGGCAAGGACATATCTGTCACCGATCCGAAAGAATTCTCCAAGATCGTGGGTTATGTTCCCCAGAAATACATCCCGTCGGACTACATGAAGGTCCTTGACGCCGTCCTTATCGGCAGGGCCCCCTATGTGTCGTGGTCCTATTCCGACGACGATTTCAGGGCCGCATTCGAGGCGATAAAGGCCATGGGGATATTCGACCTCATGGACCGTAATGTGAACGACCTCTCGGGCGGACAGATCCAGAAGGTGGTGATCGCCCGCGCACTGACCCAGAATCCGAAATACTTCGTCCTGGACGAGCCCACCAGCGCATTGGATCTGAGAAACCAGATGGCCGCCCTTCGCACGGTGAGGACGGTCGTGGAGAAAGGGGAGACGGGAGCACTCGTCGCCCTGCACGACCTCAACCTCGCCATGCACTTCTGCGACGAGGTCGTCATGCTGAAGGACGGCAGGATATACAGGAGCGGCCCTCCCTGTGAGACGATAGACGAGGACAGCATCAAGGCGGTCTACGGCGTATCTTCCGAGATCGTCGAAGGGAAGAACGGCCTTTACGTCCACATCGTCGAGGATCCCGTGGATTTCGAAGAGTGATCAGCGGTCGCCTATCTCCTCGATCCTCTCTTCGAGTGAAAGATACAGGTCCTTGATCCTATCCTTCATTTCCTGGTCGGCATTCCAAAGTCCGCGCTCTATGGCCTCCTGCAGGCGTCTGACCACGTCCATCATGGCGTACGGGTTCTCGTCCTTCATCCATTCGGCCGTGTCCTCGTCCAGGAGATACTTCTCGGCCAGGCCGTCGTACATCCATTTCTCGACGATATCGGAAGTCGCATCCCATCCGAAGATGTAATCGGTCATCTTCGAGACCTCGTGGACCCCGTTGAAACCGTGGGCTTTCAGGCCCTCTATGAACTTCGGATTCAGGACCTTCCTCCTGAATATGAATTTGAGCTCGTCGGTGGTCTTCCTGATCCCCGTCTTCTCGGTGTCGGAGCTGTCACCCATGTATGTGACGGCATCCTTGCGGCCGTAGGCACGGACGAACGCGTTCATCCCGCCGAGATATCCGTATACGTCGTCCATGTCGATCATGTCTATCTCGCGGTCGGGAAGGTTTTTGACCGTGGCCTGTACGCGGGAGAAGTTCCTGACGAACTGGTCCTTGCATTGGACGCCCTCCATCCCCTTGCCGTAGGCGTAGCTTCCCCACGCCACATATATGTCGGCAAGGTCCTGCACACTGTGCCAGACGGAGGATTCCACCGCCTGGTTTATGCCGGGGCCGTAGCATCCGGGAGCGGAACCGAAGATCCTTACCGATGCCTTCGCCCTCACCTCGTCCTCCTTCATGCCGGATGCCATGCCCTCGACTATGTCCTTCCTGAGGTTGGCTGCCAGAGCGTTGTCCTCATCATCCTCGTCCAGGGACGACACCATGCGTACCGCGCGGTCGACCAGATCTATCAGGTTGGGGTAGGCGTCCCTGAAAAGCCCCGATATGCGGACGGTGACGTCCACCCTGGGTCTTCCCAACTCCTCCAAGGGGACCGTCTCAAGGTCTATGACCTGTCCCGACGAGGGGGACCATACCGGACGGACCCCCAGAAGCCACAGGACGTAGGCTATGTCGTCCCCGTCCGTCTTCATCGTATCCGTGGCCCACAGGATGAACCCTACCTCGCGTGGATACGTCCCCTTGTCGGCGACGAATCTTTCGATCATCTGGTCCGCCATCTTCCTCCCGATCCCCCAGGCGGCGCGGGTCGGTATGCTTTCGGGGTCGATGCTGTAGTAGTTCCTACCCATCGGCAGGATGTCGGCCCCGCCTCTGGTGGGTGCCCCCGAAGGTCCGGGCAGGACGTATCCCCCGTCCAATGCGTGCATGAGGTTCCCGATCTCATCCGACATGCGACGGATGTTCCCCACCAATCTGTCGCAGATGTAGGAGATGGTCCTGCAGAGTCCCTGTCCTACGTCCCCCAGCCTGTCATGGGCGATGTCCAGACATTTTTCCCGCACATATCCGGCTTCGCGGAACGATTCCAGGAGCTCCTCGGTACAGGAATCCGCCTCGTCGGCCAGTTCCGAGTTCAGACGGCCGGACGGCGATATCCCGCAGGGGTCTTCCGATACATGTGCCAGATCTATTCCGAGGGATTCGGCTACGCCGTCCCTCAGCGACGGGATGTCCCCATTGGCCGTACGGGTGAGGGAATAGATCATTTCGTCCATCTGCCTGCCTTCGGGGATACGTCCGAGGACATGTATCCCGTCCCTCACGAGCGAGTCCTTGATCTCCATTATGTATTCATGGACGTCTCCCAGCCTCTCCTTGAAATCCTCGGCGGAGACGTCGGCCGGGATCCCGAGGTCTCCCAGCATATCGATGTCCCTGCAGGCCTCGAGGATCTCCCGGACGAGGGCGTCCTTCCTCTCGCCGTCTTTGGACGATGAGATCCTGAAGTATTCCTGGAGGGGGACCTCGACCCTTCCCAGTTCGTCATACGTCCCTGCCCGGCCCATGGTGGGGGGCATGTGTCCTATCAGGACGGCCTCCGAGCGACGTTTGGCCTGTATGCCCTCGCCCGGGTCGTCCACCAGATACGGGTAGATGTTGATCATGCCGCCCTGTATGTAGCTGGGGCAGCATTTGGACGAAAGTCCTATGCTCTTCCCCGGAAGCCATTCCAGGGATCCGTGTGTGCCTATGTGTATCACGGCGTCCGCCTTGAAGTCGTCGCGGAGCCATCTGTAGAATGCCAGGTATTGATGGGGCGGGAACAGTTCGGGGTCATGGTATATCCTGTCGGTCTGTTCGGACCATGACCTCACAGGCTGGACGCTTATCAGCACGTTCCCGTCGGCGATCCCGGGGATTATACACCGGTCTTTGTCCGTCATCACCTCCCCGGGAGGTCCTCCCCACGAATCGATCATGCGTCTGCGGTCGAATTCCGATATGGATCCAAAATGTGCCAGATATTCATGTTTCGACATCAGGCCCGCCGCCTTGGACTCTATTTCGGATGAAGACATGCAACAGAGGTCGTTGGTCACTCCTTCCAGGAGTTCGTCGGCCAACTCCTTCCCGTCCCGGGGGACGTGGTCCACGGTGTATCCTCCCTCCGACATGGCCCTTACTATGTTCACCGCGCTCTCCAGGCCATCCAGCCCGGCGGCGCTGCCTATGGTCCCGTTCCCGCCGTATTGGTAGAGCAGGATGGCCACCTTTCTTTCTCTGCGGGGTTTACGTCTGATCCCGGCCCAGAACTCAGCGGTGTCCACGATGTTTTCGATGCGGTCGGGTATGGGGAGATTCTTCTTCCCCCTCTCCGGATCCATGATGACCTCTGATATCGGGACCGTTATGATCTGTCCGTCCATCTCCGTCCATGCGGCCTGCGTCATGAGATGTGTCTTGTCCCCCGTGCTCCTGCTCGCCTCGTAGTCCTCGTAGCGGGAGGTCAGCATCATGGCCTGGAGTACCGGTACGTCGTTGAGTATGTGGTAGAAATTCTCCTCGTCGGGAGTCTTTATACCGCGCGATCCCCTGGAATTCACCAGCTGGGAGAAGGGGGAGTTGGCGATTATCACGTCCACCCTGCTCCTGTCTCCGTCCATGAGGTACTTCGAGAACACCTTGGCCGTGCTCAGACGTGCAGGGTCCCTCGTGCTCCCGGTGTTGAAGAACACGGGGATGGCATTCATTCCCCGGCCCTCCACTTCCCTGATCAATGCGTCCACATGGGCGAGGTCGCGGTATATCCAATACGATGCGGTGATCACTATGCCCACGGTCGGTCTGGACGGATCCACATGTTCCAGATATTCCTTTAACGTCACGTCGCGGGGAAAATCCGGGTGGTATATCCCATCCGTCCTTTGGACCACGGGATCCGGGATGCGCCCCCCGTCACCGCCGACCCGCACAGTCAGCCAGCGTATGATGCCCTCCTCGTTCTCCTCTCCGCGGTTGCCTACATACTGGGATATCCTCACGAAGTCCTCGTCGTTTCCTTTGAACAGGTTGCGGGTCATCATCCTGACGTCCGGGTCAGACGAGTGGATGTATACATATCCGGGGCATTCCGAGAGCACCTTCTTCAGGGCTTCGAAGCGACGGAATTTCTCCGGACCCATCACGCATCTGACCAGGACCATGTCGGCGCACCTGCACATGTCACACACCTCCCTGTAGAGCAAGGGGTCCCCGTCGACGGAGGCAGAGCTGTAACAATGTGTTTCAATGTCGTATTTCCCTTCCGAGCACACCTTGAGGACGGCGGAATCCATGCTGTGAGGGTCTATCGATCCGAGGGCGATGTTGACGATGCGGAGATTCATCTGGAACATCATGTAGTAATATTCTTTTAAAATTAGTGTTACTTGGCCGCATACCATTGATTAACTAGTCGGACGCAGATACTGCCGTCATGAAGATCAACTACAAGCCGAACGGGGGAGGCCCCGCGAAGAGGAACCCGCCGAAGCAGTGGGAGGTCTGGCTGGCGGATGCGCCTTTCGGCGCCGAAGGGAAGAAGCGCTGCCCCGTCCTCGTCGGCAAGAGGGGAGGCATGAGTTATGCCGTCTACGAGATAATCCCGTCGTCGCTGAGGGGAGGGCAGGATGTGGTCATAACAGACCTTCTCAGATGCGGTCTGGAAAAGCCCTCCGCCGTAAGGGTGAGGTCTTCCGCCAGCATCGAGATGAACGCCTTCGTGCAGAAGATGGGGGACCTCGACCAGGCGGATATATCGAAGTGCATATCCGCCATGAGGTGAAAAAGGAGGTCAATCGCCCCTGATGTCCTTCAGGACCTCCACGGCGCTCTCTTCGCCGTGGCGGGCCGCCCTTTTGAGGTATTTGACGGCCAGTTTCTCCGACGCCTCGACCCCGTCCCCCGAGATATACAGTCTCCCGAGTTCGAGTTCCGCCTTGGGATACATCTGTTCCGCGGCCTTTATCAGCCATTCGGCCGCCTTGACTTCGTCCTTCTGGACCCCGAGTCCCTGCGAATATATCTTGTAAAGGCTGTACTGGCTCTTGTAGTATCCCTGTTCCGCCGATTTCCTGAACCATACGATGGCGTCCTCATACGACTGTTGGATGCCGTCGCCGGTGGCGTATGCGGTGGCGAGGTTGTGCTGGGCCTTCACCTCGCCTCCCTCCGCGGCCTTGGCCCACCACTTGACCGCCTCCTGTTTGATCCGCGGCACCCCCTTGCCCTGGGCGTACATCAGACCGAGGTCGGACATGGCCCCTACATGACCCAGCGCGGCGGCGTCGGAGAAGAGTTCCGCCGCCTTGTTGTAATCCTCCTTCTTATACGCCTTGCATGCGTCCTTGAAGATCTGCTCGTTGGGGTCTTTCTTGGAGCCGAACATAGGTGGCGGAATGAGGTGGTGGTATTTCAAAGGAAGTATGGCGTCCGAGGGATGCGGCAACATCCTTTCTTGTCAGATGTCCAATACGGATCCGAGTACGACGTGGTGGTGGCCAAGGACGTCCTCTTCACCCTCCACGATCCGGGGAGGGCCGTGAGCGAGTGGATATCACTCCTGAAACCCGGAGGGAAGCTCCTGATCATGGACGGGAACTACTTCTACGACACCGTATTGGACGAGTACCGGAAGAGGAGGGACTACTTCCAGACCAAATACGGGAAGGAGGAGGTCGAGGTCCCTGCTGGACAGGGAGGACGTCACCTGAAATCGGCCATGGTCGGCTGTCCGCAGCGGAACTCACCGCACCCGTTTATCAGCGAATCCAGCAGGTATCTGCATCCGCCGAGGCCCACCAGACTCCTGTCCATGAACTCTCCTTTCCTCGCATAAGGCATGGATATGCCTATGCATGCCACCTCCGGATGGAGGGCCTTGTACTCCTCCGCCCCGAGTCCGTCCGTGAAGACGGCCGCCAGGCCCCTTCCCCCGACCTTCATGCCGAGGGCTCCGGAGCGATCCGTCTCCTCCAGGAAGTGCGATATCCCAGCATCGTAGACCGATCCTCCGCAGTACGCCTTCTCCACGGAGGACGGAACCATGCCGAACAGGCCGTACATCCACTCCATCAGGGGGAGCGTGTCGGACGGCATGCCCTTCAGCGCACAGCAGAGTCCTCTGAACGCACGGGAGTCCTTGTCGCAGTTGCGGAGGATGCGGAACATCCTCTCCTCCTCGGCGTCCACGGCCTCCAGGGCATGGTCGGGGGAGGTCCCCGTCGCATCGGCGACATCCTCCAGGAACGAGCGTATCGCCGGGAACCCTATGGGTGCGCCCTTCCTCGGGACCACCGTCCCGCATCCCGCGGAACGGTAGACCTCCGACGTCTCCGCGGACATCTCCGGGTGGAGCAGTACGACGGCCTCCGACATCCCGGAAGACGAGATCTCCGCCTTGGACGATCCGCACCCTACGAAGGAATCCGTCTCGACATCCATAAGTGCCAGCAGACGGGATATGTTCTCCTTCCCGTAGTTCCAGCAGCTGTCGGCGAGGGAGTATCCCAGGATGCTGACGTGACCCTTCCTCTCCCCTTTTCCGAGGCCCGCATTCCTTACCAGGGCGGACACGGTCCTGTCGAACCCCTCCGCCATGGAAAGGGCCGACAGGTCGTCATCGGAGAGCACCGTCCTCCCCTCGGTCCCGGAATCCCTCACGGCCTTCCCGCGGTCCGCGACCTGCAGGGATGCACCGAGGGTGTCTATCAGCACTATGTCCTCCGAGGATGCCGACGAGACGGAGCGGAGACCGTCGGTCATCTTGTTCCCGGATCCCAGGACCATGTCGTCCGAGTTCAGATAGGTGCAGGGGAGATGGGACTGCCTGCTGAGGTATTTGGAGCGGCAGCAGCCGCTCTCCTCCCCTCCGTACTCTATGGAGAGCTCCCTCCACAGGTTGAGGGTCCTGGAACGGCACCCTCCGGGGCCGTTGATCATGGCCTTGGCGCCGCATCCCTCGGCCGCCAGGACGGCTCCGAGGAACCCGTCGGGTCCGAGTCTCATTCGGACCCCCTCCCGTACCAGTCTTCGCAGGGTTTTATGCTCAGACATCTGACGACCTTCTCGGCCCAGTCGAGGGCCCCCTCCCGGCCGATGTACATCGTGGACGTCCCGACCCATCTGTAACCGGTGCGTCCCGTGCGGGCATCCCCCGATACTATGAGGTCCACGCCCAGATCCTCCGCTGCCTCCCGGAGGCCGCAGATGTCCACGCCCTCGATCCTGGGTATCCCGGTGTATGTGCTCTCCCTTCCGTCGTGTTCCACGAATCTGTTGTGCCAGTGGGCCACGGCCGCCACCTCCATCCCGAGGTCCGTCAGGACGTCTATGCGCCAGTCGAGGTCTGCATCGGAGCGGACGTAGAACAGGACCTTCCTCCCTTCGGCCTTCGGCCTCAGGGAAGATATGACCTCGGAATAGGCCTTCTCCTCCTTTTCCAGGAAGACGGATCCGGCCTCGCGGAGGCCGGTCATCTCCGAGAACGCCGCCACCCACTCGCGTACGCCCCTCATGCCGCCCATGGACTCCACCAGATGGACCTTCCTTCTCCCGGCGACGGCCTTGGCCGCCCTGTCGTTCATCGGATGCCTGTGGACCTGTACCAGGTACTGGGACGAGGGGACCTTGAGGACGTCCTCCATCCTCCCGACGTCGACCAGCGCCCCGTTCCTCCGGAGGCCGAACGCGGAGAGGAGGGAGTCCACGTACTCCCTGTTCTCCTTCCTGACCAGATATCCCGGGGTCATCCCCAGGAACGACACCGTTCCGGGTACCTCCGGCATGTCCCAGTCCATCATCCTGCACAGTGCGGTCATCGCCCCCGAGTAGCACCCGAACTTGCTGGCGAGGAACCTGTCGTCCTCCGGGACCCCTACGACCTTCGCACCGACGTCCCCGAGGTCGGCTATGCATCCGTCTATGTCGGCCCCGATGATCTCCGAGGTGCAGGTCGGGACCACGAACACGTAACGGAACCCGTCCTCCACCGCCTCGGATATGGCGGCCTTGAGGGCCTCCCTCTCCCCCGCGAAGGCCTTCCTGCCGTCCAGCCCCGACGAGTAGAGGTTGCATGTGCGCCTGCGTCCGCCGGAGAAGCCCTGCCAATACGACTCCCTCGTCCATGCGTATTCGTCCAGGAACGCGCAGTTGTCGGCCCCGTGCATGACCACGGCGGCGTCCTCTATGGCCAGCAGGGCCTCCGCCGCACCGTGGGAGGTGCAGGCCGGCATCACATAGTCCCCCTTGTACGTGATGGCACGCTCGCTGTCGAAGGAGTCGAAGCTGCAGTCGGTTCGTACGGCGGGAGGGTCCCTGTCGGTGACCGGCTGTCCTGCCGCGATCTGCATCATGGCCTTGTCCGAGAGGGGCGAGGCGGAGAGGGGCTCCAATCTTCCCGAGACCGCGTCGCAGACCATGTCCGCTATATGTGCCAGCTGTTTGTATGCGGGACTGTCCGGGAACAGTTCCGAGACGGTCTTCCCGGCCCCTTCCGCCTTGGAGAACACCGCGCTGCGGGAGATCTCCCCCAGTATCCTGACGCCTGCGGCCTCGGAGAAGGCCTCCACGCGGGAGCGGCCCTCGGGGTCCCTGCTGTTGAGGACCATCCCCAGGACGCATCTTCCGCCGTTCAGGTTCCTTATGCCGCGGAGGATGTTGTTGGCGGCGTAGATGGACATGAACTCCTCCGAAACGACCAGGATGATGCCGTCCACGTTGTCCCTTCTCATCGGTACGGAGAATCCTCCGCACACGACGTCCCCCAGGACGTCGCACACGCGGACGTCCGTGTCATCGGGGGTGTTCCTCTCCACATAATCCAGCATGGCCGCCATGCCTTTCCCGGCACACCCGATGCCGGGTTCCGCTCCTCCGCATTCGACACAGTAGATCCCGTTCGTCCCGGATTCGATGACGTCCCCCTCCCCTCTGCCGGAGAAGGAGTCCATGAACGTCCTCTGGGGGACCCCTCCCGTAAGGAGTCTCGTGGAATCGTGTTTCGGATCGCAGCCGACATGAAGGACCTTCATGCCGCGTTCGGAGAGGATGTAGGAGAGGTTGGATGAAATGGAGGATTTCCCGATACCTCCCTTCCCATATACGGCCAATTTGTACATTATGTGAAGAATGACGTTTATTGGATATATAATCCATCTATGTCTGACGTAACAGCGGACCGCGCCTTATGTCGGCATCCATGGAAAGGGACCGGTCACATCCTCCGTATGGCCTCGTTCACTTCCTCGGGGTCCTGGAGGGGGCCGTCTCTATGCGGGGGATGTCGAAGAAGCAGGGTGCGAAAAGCGGCAGATGGAGTATCCCGTGTCCGTCTGCACCCACAGGGCCGTCTGCGATCTTGATCCCCCTCTCCACCTTGTAGTCCCCGGAGGTCAGCATCAGCAGGGATCCGGATATCTTCGTTTTCCGGATCTCGTCTCTAATGCGGTAAGACGTCCTTTGTATGATATCACGAAGTCCATTTTCAGCGAACTGTTCGGTTTGCTGTAGAAGTGGATCCTGTAGCCGTTGGATACGAGGGCCTGTGATATGCAGCTCTCCACGACCGCACCCTCGTTCACATACGTGTTTCCGGACTCTATGGCCGATGCGGTCTCCCTGCCCAGCATATATGTCAGTATTCCCGGATCTTTGAGATACACTTTGAACGAATCCGTACGCTCCATCTGGAACAATGGTTCGCAAGGGTCCCTCAGGTTGTAGCACAGGTTTATCAGACCTGCCCTGTGAAGCCAATCCAGGGAGGACCCGTACTCCCTTCTTCCCGTCCCCGCCTGCTTTCCGACGTCTTTGTACACGAACGTCTTGTTCTCCCTTGCAAGTTGGGAAGGTATCGATTCCAGGCAGGCCAGTACCTTCAGCCTGTCCTTTTTGTCGGAGTATCTTAAGGCATCTTTTTCGATGATGTTGCAGATGGATGCGAGTACGTCCCATACTTCGTTGTAGTCCTTTGTGTCTACGTATTTCTGTACCGCCGCGGGCATTCCTCCGACCGTCATGAATTTTCTGAAGTATCTTGTAAGCGCCGATCCGATGGACACGTCGATCTCCGAGCCGGTATCGATCCATTGGCGGATCTTTGCGGTGAGTTCTTTTCCGATGCCCATCGCCCAAAGGAATTCCTCGAAATCCATCGGTCACATTTCGACCATCTGTACATATCCCATGGGCGACGGGAAATCCCCTTCGGAGGGTTCGACACCCGGCAGCGATACGGATGCGATTATGTCGCATCTCCCGTCGACGGCCAACGGTTTCAGGGCGGAGAATGCACGCGGACAGGATTGTATACCGTCTATGATGAACAGCGGATCTCCGGAAGAGGTGTCGAATCTTATCCCGTTGTATGAGAGTTTTTCGTAGATCTCAGAAGCATCGTCCGTCTGCTCGAAGACGGTTTTCAACTCCTCGTTCTCTTCAAGATCTATGTACACGGAATAATGGTATGATTTTGAGAACTCCTTCATTATGAAGGTCTTCCCGGTCTGACGCGGTCCCTCCAAGACCAATGCCCTTCCGGAAGATGATTTCCATTTCAGAAGCGTATCATGGACCTTGCGATCCATGTATGTAGGGCATCATGTCCCAGACTGTATATTTTACTACAAAACAGGACATCTTCGAGAGAGCCTGTCATGAGGTCAGAGTATCCAGCGGATGTCTCCTCTCAGGTCCCTCAGCTGGGGCCTGACGGTCCTGGCGTGCTCGACTACACCTTTGTCCGCATACGTTATGAGGATTTCCTCTCCGTTCCCCGCCTTGGCTATCTCGTCGCCCAGAGGACTGTAGAGGGCGGAGCCTCCGAAGAACTCGGCCCCGTCGCGGAACGGTCCGACGTTGTTGCAATAGATCGTGTACACGGTGTTCTCCAGGGACCTGGCCGGGACTATCCTCTCCATGGCCGCCTTCGAACTGTCCGACGATGCCGATATGACGATGACCATGTCCGCGCCCTGGGTGGCGTAGAAGCGGTGGATCTCCGGGAACATGACATCGTAGCAGATCTCGAGTCCGATCCTCATGCCCTTCCATTCGACCATGGCGGGGCTGTGTCCCCTTTCGAACATGCTCTCGTCATAGGGAGGGAAGTTCGCGGTGTACATCTTGTCGTAGCGGTAGGTCTCGAGAGGTGTTATGAAAAGCATGGAGTCGGTGATGCCGTTGTACCATTGCATCGGGGCACCGACCGCGACGGCCACATCCATGTTGTTACAGATTATGCGCAGCCTGTTCTCGGCGATCACGGTGTCTTCCGGGTCGAACTCCGAGTTCCCGTATCCGGTCAGGTACAGTTCCGGGAAGACGTAGAGATCCGCCTGGTTCTGCATTATGGCCCCCTCTATGCGTTTGAGGTTCTCCTCCGGATCCGAGGTGCCGGCGATCTGGCATATTGCGATCCTGATGCCCATGGAACTATCAGCGTGTATTCGATATTAAAACAATGCGCATTTTTCCGCATCCAGGGACATTTTTTACACACCTCCATGTCTGGCTATATCCGTATCCCCAGCAACCTCCGGGGAGGCCTTGCATACTGATGTTTTGGAACAATATTTTAAGAAATAATGCCATTGACCGGGCATGGCCTTCAAGGAGCTTCACAAGATAACGCGTGCGGACGCCGACTCCCTTACTGCATTCATAAAGGAATCCGTGGAGAAGGCGCATGCCAAAGGTGCCGTCGTCGGTATCAGCGGCGGTGTCGACTCCGCCGTCGTGGCGAAGCTCTGTGCGGACGCCCTCGGAGGTGAGAACGTGCTGTGTGTGTTCATGCCGACGGCGGTCACACCCGGGGAGGATTACGTCCAGACGAAAGCGATGTGCAAAAGCTGGAACATACGTTACAAGGCCATCAGCATCCAGTCCGCCGTGGATGCGTTCTCCGGTATGCTCCTCACCGGGAAGGAGGCGCCGCTCGAGAAGGGCAACATAATGGCTCGGTGCAGGATGATAGTCCTCTACGACAAGGCGAAGAAGGAGGATTATCTCGTGATCGGTACCACCAACCGTTCCGAACTTCTGATGGGATACATGACCAAGTTCGGCGACGGGGCCGAGGATGTCATGCCCATGTACAACCTTTATAAGACCCAGGTATGGGAGATAGCGAAGGTCGTCGGGGTCCCGGACGAGATCATAGAGAAGGTCCCCACCGCCGGTCTTTGGGAAGGTCAGACCGACGAGTCGGAGATGGGCATAACCTATCTGGATCTGGACAAGGCCTTGAACGTCATGGAGCAGGGCGGTAGCGACGCCGACATGGCAGCCGCCGCCAATATCTCCGAGGCCAAGGCGAAGGAACTCAGGGACCAGGTTGGCAGGATGATGCATAAGCATTCCCCTGCGATGATCCCCGGACAGTAAGGTCGGAAAACACCCCTTCATCCATCCTTCATATGTGCCAGATGTTGTAATTCGAGTCATCTGCCGGATATTTATATTTTGAAGACCTTTGATATTCAGAGGTGGACGATAGGTAACGGTCCCTTGCGGGACCGGACCCGTACGGGTCAGGGTTTTATGCCTCCCTTATGGGAGGCGTATCACGATCTTGACTTTGCGAGTCTTGATCGTGACCCGGATGCCGCATTTCCTGCGTTCAATGAGGATCATTAAGATCGTCTCACCTCCTGCCGGGACGGTTCCGGTGCACGCTGAGAGGGTAAGTCTCGGTGCACCGGACTCCCCGCCTAACGGCATTCCGGACTTACTAGGCTCATCGGCAATAAAAGGCTGATACTACATGTAGCACTCGATGCCTTTCCATGTGCCAGATACTGAATATTTGGAACGTGGATGTTTATTTATACCATGAAAATCCTCTGAATCTCAGAGGTGAAATGGGTAACGGTCCCCTTGCGGGACCGGACCCTCGAGGGGTCAGGGTTTTACGTCTCCCTCACGGGAGGCGGATCACGATCTTGACCCTGTCGGTCTTGATCGTGATTTGGATACCGCCTTTACGGCACTTGATGGTGATCATGAAGATCGTCTCACCTCCTGCCGGGACGGTTCCGGTGCACGCTGAGAGGGTAAGTCTCGGTGCACCGGACTCCCCGCCTAACGGCATTCTGCATCCACTAGGCTCATCGGTAATAAAAGGCTGATATTACATGCAGTGCTACATCTACGTGTGTATCGGATGTGCCAGATACTGAATATTCTAAATGTGGATGTTTATTTATATCATGAAAAACCTCTGAAACTCAGAGGTGGACGATAAGTAACGGTCCCTTGCGGGACCGGGCCCGCATGGGTCAGGGTTTACGTCTCCCTTACGGGAGACGGATCACGATCTTGACTCTGCGAGTCTTGATCGTTATCCGGAAACCGTGTTTCCGGCGGTCAATGATGATCGCGAAGATCGTCTCACCTCCTGCCGGGACGGTTCCGGTGCACGTTGAGAGGGTTGGTCTCGGTGCACCGGACTACCCGCCTAACGGCATTCTGGACTTACTAGGCTCATCGGTAATAAAAGGCTGATACTACATGTAGCCAGTAAGTCGTTTTAAGATGTAATCGACCTCTGCGAATGCAGATAGATATATGTCTTGGCGGACCCATCACCTTTTGATAACGATGCCATCGACAGTCAATGTGAACATGCGTGTTTGTGATAAGACTTGCAGGATAACCGCAACCCATCGCGAAGGAGGGGACGATATCGAGATGATATCCAATTGTAAGCAGCTGCAGGATATGGCGGCGGCCCTCAAGGACGGAGTAACCTCGGACGACATCCTGGACGTCTACAACAGCCGTGTTATGAAACCTGAGGTCCGCGGTACAGTATGCCTCGAATGTCTGGCGGTTCCCGCGCTGTTCAACGTCTGCTGGTTGGAGGAGGGCATGATCTCCAAGTCCCTCGCCAGGAAGAACAAGTTCAATTCCGTCGATTTCGACGAGATCTGAAAAAGATCGCCGCCCCCGGCCTGTATCGGAGGCGGCTTCCCGTTTATCTTCCGAACACCCTCTCGGCTTCGGCCGCCATGACGTCCGCCATGTAGGGGTCCTCCCCTACGGCGGAAGCATACCTTATCTCCACCGCCTTCCCGTTCCTGTGGATTATCCCTCCTCTGGAGTTCTTCCTGAGGCCTATCTTCTGCGGGATCTCCTCCTTCAGGTGCAATCCGCAGGCTATGAACATCGGCACGACGATGACCCTGTCCTCGCTGACCTCCAGCGCCTTATGGAAAGATTCCTCTATCGTCGGTCCGCAGAACTCGTTGTATCCTACGAACACCTTGTACCCCTTGGATGCGACGGCCGCCGCCACGGATTCCACCGCCTCGGAGTTGGACCTGTCCTCGGAGCCGTGGCCCACTATCAGGATGCCCGTCTTCTCCGCATCCCCTCCGTTCGCCTCTATCGTCCTCAGGACGACGTCCGCCACCCCCGGATCGGATCCGACCGCCCTGCCGAATCTGACGGATATCCTCCTGCCTTCGACCTCCGCGACGCCGTCCCCGTATCCTTCGAGGCCTATCTCCCTCGGAAGATACTCCTTGGTGATGGTCCCGTCGGCTATGAAGTAGGGGATGACGAGGAGTTCGTCCACCCCGTCCTCCGCCGCCTTCCTCATCGCATCGGCTATCAGGGGCTCGTCGGCGCGGTGGAAGGCCGTGTAGACCCTCTCGCCCCTCCTGGCGGCCAACCTCTCCGCCTGCTTCCTGACCGTATCCGCCGCATAGGGCATGCTGGATCCGTATCCTATGATCATGATAGCCTTCATGGTACAATTATCGTCGTCAAACACTTTATAGTTGGCTGTTATATCCAATGCCAGAAATCGACTTCGGGGTTTTTCAATGGGTGCCATAAGGGAGGAACAGGGTTTTGTCTACGTCGGCGGGAAGAGGCTCAGGAGAGGGTTCACCACCGGTTCGTGCGCCGCGGCCGCGTCCAAGGCCGCCGTGCAGATGCTCCTTTCCGGTTCCCGTGTCGAATACGTCGACCTCGTAACCCCTAAAGGCATACCGATACACGTCCCTGTGGAGGACATCTCGGTCTCCCCCGACTCCGTGTCGTGCGCCGTCCGTAAGGACGGGGGTGACGACGCGGACGACACCAACGGCGCACTGGTCTATGCGAAGGTCTCCCGGAAGGCCTCCGAAGGCATAGATGTCGACGGGGGTGTCGGCGTCGGAAGGGTCACCCGCAGGGGTCTCGACCAGCCCGTGGGGAACGCCGCCATAAACCGTGTGCCCCGCAGCATGATAAAGGAGGCGGTGGAGGACGTCTGCGGCGCATATGGCCATACCGGAGGGATCTCGGTGGAGATCTCCGTCCCCGAAGGGGAGAGGATCGCCGAGAGGACGTTCAACTCCCGTCTGGGGATCGTAGGCGGGATATCCATCCTCGGGACGAGCGGGATAGTGGAGCCCATGAGCGAGACCGCCCTGCTGGGTTCCATAAAGGCGGAGATGAAGGTGTTCATGGCCCCCGGGAGGAGGTATCTCCTCACCGTCCCCGGGAACTACGGGAAGGACTTCCTCGCCTCATATCCGGACCTGGAGGGGCAGCAGCCGGTGGAATGCAGCAATTTCATCGGGGACTTCCTGGACATGGCTGTCGAACTGGGCGCCGAAGGGGTCCTCCTGGTCGGCAACCTGGGGAAGCTGGTCAAACTGGCCGGAGGTATAATGAACACCCATTCGCGCAACGCGGACTCGAGGATGGAGATCCTGGCCTCCAACGCCGTCATGGCCGGGGCCGATGCGGAGACCGCCAGGCGGGTCATGGGGTGCGTCTCCACCGACGACGCGTTGGAGGTCCTGTCGGAGAAGGGACTGGTGGGTCCCACGATGGACGTTCTGATACCGAAGATGGAGTTCCATATGAACCACCGTGTCAAGGGGGCCCTCAAGGTGGCCGCCATAACGTTCTCGTCGGAGTTCGGGGTCCTCGGGGAGACCCCTTCCGCGAGGGAGCTTTTAAAGAAGATCGAGGCAGGGGAATGAAGGTAGACATAATCGCGTTTTCCACCAAAGGATGTCAAAAATCATTGGACATAGCGGGATGTTTTCCCGAGGACGAGGTGAACCTGTTCGCCAAGACCACCGCCGACTCCGTCGGCATAGAGAAGGTGGAGTGTTCCATGAGGGAATGGACGGAGAGGTCCTTCGCAGAGTGCGACGCCATCGTCTTCGTCGGGGCTGTAGGCATCGCCGTGAGGGAGATAGCCCCCTTCATCAGGAACAAGACGGTGGACCCGGCCGTCATCTCGGTGGACGAGCTGGGAAGGTTCTGCATCCCCATCCTGTCCGGGCACATAGGCGGAGCGAACGGCATAGCCGTCAGGGTGGCGGGACACATAGGCGCGGTCCCGGTGGTCACCACCGCCACCGACATAAACGGGAAGATAGCCATCGACGCATGGGCCGTGAACAACGACCTTTCCATAGTGAACCTCCATGCGGCCAAGGACGTGGCGGCCAGGATCCTCTCCGGAGACCCGGTCGGATTCGTGAGCGACGTCCCCGTGAAGGGGGACGTCCCCCCGGAGCTGTCGGCGGACGAGGCCTCCACGGGAGTATACGTGGGTAACGGGGATGCGAGGCCGTTCGAGACGACCCTGAGGCTGGTCCCCAGGGACTGCGTCCTGGGGATAGGGTGCCGCAGGGACACGCCCGAGGAGGACATCGAGGGCATGGTGTCCCGTGCCCTGGCGGAGGCGGGAATCTCCATGAGGAACGTGCGTGCGGCCGCCAGCATAGACCTGAAGAAGGACGAGGCGGGATTGCTGGCCTTCGCATCCAAGCATTCCCTGCCCATCACATTCTACACGGCGGACGATCTCAACGCGGTCCCGGGGGAGTTCTCCAAGTCCGGGTTCGTGCAGTCGGTCACCGCCGTCGACTGCGTATGCGAGAGGTCCGCGGTAAAGGCCTCCCGCGGAGGCAGGATAATACTGAGGAAGTATGCGGGGGACGGGGTGACCGTCGCCATAGCCCGCGAGGACTTCTCGGTGGATTTCACGAGGTATAGGAAATGACCCAGAACGTTCTGGTTTTCGCAGGGACGACCGAGGGAGGGGAAATAGCGGACCTCCTCGCGCGTTCCGGAGTCAAGGTGCATGCGTGTGTGGCCACGGAATACGGCAGGACCTCCGTGAAGGAGCATGCCAACGTGGAGGTGTCCTCCCGTCCCCTCTCCCCCGAGGAGATGAGGGCCCTGATGAAGGAATACCCGGTGGTGGTCGATGCCACCCATCCGTATGCCACCAGCATATCGGGCCACGTGAAGGAGGCCTGTGCGGATACCGGGGCCGAGTACATCCGTCTCGTACGTCCTGCATCCGAGTGCTACGAGGGCATGAAGGTGGTGGACACCGTGGACGAGGCGGTCGAGTATCTGAAAGGGACCGAGGGCAACATCCTGGCCACCACCGGCAGCAAGGAGCTGGCGAAATACACCGCGATCCCGGGATACAGGGAGAGGGTGTTCGCCAGGGTCCTGTCACTCGCCAAGGTCGTGGAGGCCTGTGCGGAACTGGGTTTCGAAGGCAGGAACCTGTTCGCCATGCAGGGCCCCTTCTGCGAGGAGGTGGACTACGGCATGCTCGTGCAGACCGGGGCCAGATATCTCGTAACCAAGGATTCCGGTGTCCCGGGAGGGTTCGACGAGAAGGTCAGGGCCGCCCGCAGGGCCGGTGCCGAGATAGTCCTCGTGGGAAGACCGGTCGAGCAGCCGGGTACCGACTTCGACGGGACGGTGGAGATCCTCTCGGACAGACTGGGTATAGACCTGGAACGCCGGAAGAGGACGTTGTCCATCGTCGGCACCGGCGTGGGCCCGGGTACGGGTCTCACCTCCGCCGGGGCGGCGGCCGTGAGGGCCTCCGACCTGGTGGTCGGGGCGGAGAGGATGCTGCAGGTGCCGGAAGCCGAAGGAAAGGCATCCCTGTGCGAGTACGCCCCTGACAAGATATTCGATTATCTGGCACATCATCCGGAATACAGGAGGGTGTCCCTCCTGGTGTCCGGCGACGTCGGTTTCTACAGCGCCACCAGGTCCGTGTTGGCGAAGACGGACCCGTCCGAGTACGATGTCGAACTGCATTGCGGGATCTCCTCCGTCCAGTATCTGTGCGCCAGGGCCGGCATACCCTGGCAGGACGTGAAACTCGTCAGTGCACACGGCAAGATGGCGAACATCGTCGGAGAGGCGAGGAGGAACGGCGCCGTGTTCGCCCTCCTCAACGGCAGGACCGGCGTGACCGAGATGTGCCAGCAGCTGATAGATTACAACATGGACGTCACGGTGGCCGTGGGGTGCGACCTCGGCTATCCGGAGGAGAAGTACTTCTACGGCACCCCCGCGGAGGTCATGGGTTCGGACCTGGGGAACCTCTGCGCCGCCCTCGTCTTCAATCCCAGACCCGACACCCGCTGCCCCATAAGCATCCCCGACTCGGAGTTCCTGAGGGGCGACGCCCCCATGACGAAATCGGAGATCAGGGCCCTGTCGGTGGCCAAGATGAAGCTGTCCGAGGACAGCATCGTCTACGACGTGGGCGCAGGGACGGGATCCGTCACCGTCGAGATGGCTCTGGTCGCCGTGGAGGGGACGGTATATGCGGTCGAGAAGGAGGAGGCGGCCGCCGACCTCATCGACCAGAACAGGAGGAAGTTCGGCACCCCCAACGTGGAGATAATCAGAGGGAAGGCCCCCGACGCACTCGCGGACCTCCCCGCCCCCACCAACGTGTTCATCGGAGGCTCCTCCGGCAACCTCAGAGAGATAGTCGATGCCGTCCTGGCGAAGAACCCCCGCTGCAGGATTGTCGTGAACTCCGTCACCCTGGAGACGATATCCGAGGTGCTGGCACTTCCGTCGTCATGCAAGGTGGAGCAGGAGGAGATCGTCTGCATCAACGCAGCCAACTCCAGGCGTCTCGGCCGCTACAACCTGATGACGGCCCAGAATCCGGTATACATCGCCGTGTTCAGGGGGACCGGCGAATGAGCCTCGCCCGCTTCATGATCGCCGCCCCCGCCAGCGGGAGCGGGAAGACCACCGTCACCTGCGGGATCCTCCAGGCCCTCGTCAACAGGGGGATGAAGGTCTCGTCCTTCAAGTGCGGACCCGACTACATCGACCCCATGTTCCATGCGAGGGTAATAGGCACCAAGTCCAGGAACATGGACTCATACTTCTGCGACGACGAGACGCTGAGGTACCTCTTCTGCCGCACGGCGGAGGATTCGGACATCTCGGTCATCGAGGGGGTCATGGGATTCTACGACGGTATCCGTGCCGCCGACACCGTCGGCTCGTCCTACGAGGTGTCCCAGAAGCTGGAGGCGCCGGTGGTCCTGCTGGTGAACTGCAAAGGTGCCAGCATATCCGTCGTCCCCGTCGTGAAAGGGTTCAAGGAGTACAGGGAGAACCGTATCGCCGGCGTGATCCTCAACAACATGAGCGCCTCCATATTCCCGGAGGTGAAGGCCGCCGTCGAGAAGGAGACGGGGGTCAGGGTCGTCGGTTACGTCCCGAAGCTGAAGGACCTCGTCCTGGAGAGCAGGCATCTGGGTCTCGTCCTCCCCGACGAGGTCGCCTCCCTCAAGGAGAACCTGAACCGTCTGGCGGGGATCCTGGAGGATACGTTGGACATCGACGCCCTGGTGGAACTGGCCAGCGGGGCCCCTCCGATATCCGGTAAGGCCCCGGTGCACGGGACCCTCCCGGAGAAGGTCAGGATCGGGCTCGCATACGACGACACGTTCTGCTTCACCTACGAGGACAACATCGCCCTCCTGGAGGAGTGCGGGGCGGAGATCGTCCCCTTCTCACCCATGAGGGATGCGAGACTCCCCGACGGGATACACGGGATCATCCTCTCCGGAGGCTATCCGGAGCTCCACGGGGAGGTCCTCAGCGGCAACGCATCCATGTTGGAGGACATGAGGGAGAAGATCTCGTCCGGCATGCCGTGTCTGGCGGAATGCGGCGGGTTCATGTACCTCCACGAGAGGATGGAGGATGCGGATGGAAGGATCTGGCCCATGGTCGGGGTCATAAAAGGCGAGGTCCGCAACACGGGGAAGCTGAGCCGCTTCGGCTACGTCACCCTCTCGTCGCAGGACGGGGACTCCATCCTCGCCGGGGGAGGGTGCAAGGGTCACGAGTTCCATTACTGGGACAGTTCGGATTGCGGCACGTCGTGGGAGGCGGTGAAGACGTCCGGGAGGAAGTATGCCTGCGGGCACGAGGAGGGGAACCTCGCGGCGGGGTTCCCGCACCTCTATTACTATTCCAATCCCGACGTGCCTTACAGGTTCCTCCTCAAATGCCGGGACTACGAGGCGTGATCAGATCTCCACGCCGCCCATGAGCGACGCCGATACGATCTCCACGATTACGACGACCGCGATGCCGACCAGGAAGATCCCCATCTGACGGAGGTCCTTCTCCTTGTGGTGGAACGCCTCGGGCAGCATGTCGCACATGGTCACGAAGGCGAATATACCTACGGAGAAGCACAGTGCCAGACCCGCGGTCTCCAGGCCTCCTGTGTCGAGGGCGTAGTAGGATATCATCGCCGCGAGGGGGGATATGAGGCTGAACACGGTCAGGTACGTCCACGTCTTCTTCCTGTGATGGGACATCAGCATGGTGGACGCCAGGGAGAACACGACGACCGCCTTGTGCAGGCACAGGGCGATGAGGACCATCAGACCCACGTCGTCCCCGGCGATGAACGCCGCCGCGAGTGCGAGTCCGTCGAAGAACGAGTGTATGGAAAGCCCTATGAAGGCGGACATCGAGGTGATGTCGTGTTCGCAGGCGTCGCATCCCTCGTACTCGTCCTTCCCGAAGTACTTCTTCACGAGGAAGTCCATTATGAACAGCAGGAGGAATCCCGCGAATATCATGTAGGCCGCGTTCTCGGCGGACCCTCCGTTGTCCATCGCCCTCTCGAGCGCCTCCGGCAGCAGCATGACGAACAGCACCCCGAGCATGATCCCGGTGCTGAACGTGATGAGCATGTGGAGCTTGATCTTCTTGCCTTTCTTGAAGAGGAAGGGAAGGCGGGCCGCAATCATCGATACGACGAAGATCGTCACCGCGAAGACGATGAGCATAGCATTGTCATCCATGGGTCCGTCTTGTCGGTCCGATTATTAAGGTTTATTGGGAATGTTAATAACATTCGGTCCCGGAGAGGACCGATTTTAATAACATCCCTGCGAGGTGTTAATAATCGGGGTATCCGTTCCATCATCCATGACAGTCATAAGCGTGTCCCTGAGCGAGGAGAACGTCGCGGATCTGGACAGGATACAGGGGACCTACGGCCTCGGAGGACGCTCGGAGGCGGTCCGTGCCGCCATAGCGTCCGCCATGTCCGAGATACAGGACATGGAGAACCTGGAGGGACTCGTCGAGGGGGTCCTCATAACGATAAAGAGGGACCATGCCGACCCGTGGATGAGCGTGATCCAGGCGAAGCATACGGGCGCCATAAAGACGCAGCTGCATTCGCACCTCAAGAACCACAAATGTCTGGAGGTCATGATCATATCCTGCGAGGCCTCCGAACTGCAGGACATGCTCCGCGAGATCGAGGCCGCGGGCAAGGCCGATTACATACGTTTCGTCAGCGGATGAGGCTGTTTTCGGCCTACTTAACACATATTAAATCCAGCCCTCGCTTATGATTAAATATCAAAAACACATACCTTTAGAACGGATGGGATGGTAGATGTGGAAATCACACTCGGACAGTGGTAACGCTCGTTTTTCGGGTATTATCGCCAGGATCAAGTCGCTCTTCACAGGCAGGGGCATCGTCGCAGAAGAAGGCCAACCTCTTGTGGAGGAATCCAGGAGGGCGCGCGGACTCGATTGCAACCAGTTCGCGAAGGTCGAGGTCGGGGAAGGCGCCGGCATATATGTGCAGAAGGTCTCCGACAGCAGGTATTTCGACGAGTCCCCGGAGTATGCCCCTGTGATAAGGCCGGTCTACACAGAGTCCTTGGACGATTTCGAGATCCCCGAGCAGCCTGCCGGGGACCGCGTATCCTTCAGCGAGCCTGCCGACATCTTCTCCAATGCGAGGAAGAGGCCTACCTACGAGCCCATCAACTTCAACGAGATCAAGATCAAACAGTCCGTCCCTGCGGCGGAGACCGTCGCAGAGGAGTCCGTCCCCGAGGCCCCCACCGGCCTCATGGAGAGGGAGGTCCCCGTCGTCGAGGAGACCCCCGCACCCGTGGCCCCCGCCGCCGAGATGGAGTTCATCGCTCCCGCCGAGGAGGTCCCCGCCGAGGTACCCGCATCCGCGGAGGAACCCGCCGACATAGGGACCGACGACCTGATGGCCGAGCTCGCCATGGCCGAGTATTCCGCCCTCTCGTTCTACGAGGCGGTATCCAAGGTGAGGGAGTCCGAGGCCCGTGCCGAGGCCGCGAAGGAGACGGCCGCCCGTATGGCCGAGGCCGAAGCCTCCGCCGCCGCAGTGGAGAAGGCCGTCAGGACCGTGCAGGAGGAGAAGGCGGAAGAACTCCCCGCACCCGTGCTGGCACTTCCGCAGGGAACGCCCGTGTCCATGATCGGCGCCCCCGAGACCGCCGTGGCAGACACCGTCGTGGTCAAGTCCGAGGAGGCCCCCGTCGTGCAGATGACCCTTCCCAAGTCCCGGTTCTCCGTGGAGGAACTCGAGAGGGAGGCCGCCGAACTGGACGATGCGAACTACGTGCCCGGGACCTGCACACGCCAGACGGCCGAGACCTCCGAGGTCGCGGAGGCGGTCGGGACCGCCGTACCCGTCGAGTATGTGGAGCCTAACCTGCGCAGCGACGTGATCGAGGTCGTGGATGTCAACAGGGACGTCCTCTACGCATACCGCCCCGCCCTCGCCAACGACGAGGAGATGTTCCTCACCCTGTCGAGGGACGACGACGGCGACCTTCCCGAGGACGGCCTCGAGTCTTACGACAGGAAGTTCAAACTCAGAGTAAGCGACCTGGACAGGTACGCGTACCATTTCTCCGGCAACCTCAGGCAGCTTTGGTGAGCCGTTAATCCCCGCTCCTTACGGAGCGGGGTCCATCTCTTATCCACACGGGTTGGTGTTATCCCGTTTTCTTTATAAGCCATAATCATATCACGAACTCATGGAAATAGTCTCGATCCTGCTCATGCTCCTCGTGCTGTTCGTCCTGGCACGTATCGGGAACAGGATCTTCGAGCACTTCGGCGTCCCCGGACTGATCGGTGAGATCCTCGTAGGTATTCTGATAGCAAACATCGTCATAGGCGGCGACACTCTCCTGGATTTCCTGGATATCGAGATCCCGGCCCCGGGAAGCGATCATGCCGGCACCAATTATTCCGTCCTGTATGCGGCTGCCGAGATCGGAGTGATATTCCTCCTGTTCTCGGTCGGTCTGGAGACCAAGGTCAAGGAGCTCCTCGGCGTCGGAAAGAGCGCAATGCTCGTCGCCATCCTCGGTGTCGTCATCCCGTTCGTCCTGGGATTCGCGTACATCGAGTTCACCGACTCCAACTTCCATCACGCCATGTTCCTCGCGGCCGCCATGGTGGCCACCAGCGTCGGTATAACCGCCCGTGTCATCAAGGACATGCACCTGATGGACAAGCTGGAGTCCAAGATCATCATCGGGGCCGCGGTCATCGACGATGTCCTGGGTATGATCGTCCTCGCTATCGTCAAGGGTGTGGCGGGATCCGACGGCGGCATATCCATAATGGGCGTGGTACAGGTGATCGTCGTGGCCTGCGTGTTCGTCCTGGCGGCCATCCTCTTCGCGAAGACGGTCGTCCCCAAGATATACGCATGGAACGAGAGGAGGGTCAAGAAGGCCAGGGACGAGGGCAAGACCCCTTCGTCCGTCAACATGCTGGCACTTGCGCTCATCGTCTGTCTGTTCATGTCCTGGCTGGCCGAGAGCATCGGTCTCGCGGCGATCATCGGCGCCTTCCTGGCCGGAATGATGTTCGCCGAGCATGCCTGGGAGTGGAAGCTCGAGCAGAAGTTCGAAACGATAACCTCCGTGTTCATCTCCTTCTTCTTCATCCATGTGGGTATGCAGGTCGACCTCGGGGACCTGGGAAGCACGGCCGTCATCATCTCCGCCGTCGCGGTCATAGTCCTCGCCGTCCTCGGCAAGTACATCGGATGCGCGCTCGGGGCCAAGATAGGCGACAAGAGCATCTCCAAGGACTCCTGCAACATCATCGGTATCGGAATGGTGCCAAGAGGGGAGGTCGGTATCATCGTGGCCTCCATCGGTCTCAACACAATCGTGGAGGGTGCACCCGCCCTGTCGTCCTCCCTGTATGCGATCATCGTCGTGATGGCGGTCGCTACGACCATAATCGCCCCGCCGATACTTTCCAAGCTGTACAGGAAGAAGTATCCGCCGGAGTACACCATAACGGCGAACGACAAGATCTGAGCAGAAGTGCCAGATCCCGGAAAACCCCTTACTTTCATTTTTCCATCGGCCGGGGAGTCCCGGCCGACACACATCTTGGATGATGGCGGTCGGATCCCTGGAAGGGGATGTGTCGATAGACGGGGTCGGATGCCGACACTCTTTACATGGTACCTTCGCAGGATGTCGGCATCCCTCGGGGCTTCACATCGGGTCTGCAGAAGGATGTCGCACATATTGCGGATCCCACGTCCGGGATGTCGGCAAATCTCCGATTGATGCCGTCGTTATGAAAAATCCAAGTCCTGTATGCCAGGCGCTCACATGGGGAAGAATACGGGGAGCACGAGTATGAGGACGGTGAAAGCGATGGCGGCGGCGATGACTACCTTGGGTCCGATCTTGATACCCTTGTCGTCCTCGGAATCGAAGTACCTCATCAGTCCTGCGGACGAGGAGAATGATTCGCCTTTGTTCTCTTTGGCCATTGGGCATTCGTATATTCGGACAATATTTAATCCCATTGGTGGAAGGACGTATAAAAGCCAACCTTTTTATTATCCTCCTATAATGTGCGCGTCCGATTAGTATGCACTGGGCAGACGTTATCGCCAAGGACATTGCCGAGAAGGCCGAGCACCCGCTCATAGCCACCGGCATCAGCCCTACCGGGATCATCCACGTAGGGAGCCTCAGGGAGGCAATCACCGGGGAATCTATACGCAGTGCGGTGGAGGGGCTCGGCAAAGACGTCCGTCTCATCTACCTCATCGATTCCTTCGACCCCCTCAGGAAGAGGTACGACTTCCTACCTTCCGAGTTCGAGAAATATGTGGGCATGCCGATAAGCAGGATCCCCTGCCCCTGCGGCAAGCACAGGAACTATGCGCACCACTTCGTGCAGCCGTTCCTCGACGCCGTGGATTCCCTCGGCGTCCACTGCGAGATCATCTGGACGAGCGACCTCTACAAGGAGGGGAAGTTCGCCGAGGCCATCGACATGACCTTCAAGAAGAGGAAGGAGATCATCGACATCCTCCACGAAGTCTCCGGAAAGGAGGCCGACCCCAACTACGCGCCGTACAACCCCCTCTGCGAGAAGTGCGGCCGCTACACCAAGCCCATCTTCGACTCCTACTCCTTCCCGTACGTCGAGTACGACTGCCCCTGCGGGCACCACGGGAAGGCGGACATAAGGAAGGACGACGGTAAGCTGACCTGGAGGCTCGAGTGGCCCGCCAAGTGGAAGATCTTCGGCACCTCCGCAGAGCCCTTCGGAAAGGACCACGCCGCCGCCGGAGGTTCCTACGACACCGGTAAGAGGTTCGCGAAGGAGATCTTCGGCATCGAGCCGCCCTTCCCGATACCCTACGAGTTCGTCCAGCTGAAGGGTGTCGGACAGATGCACAAGTCCCTCGGATGCAGCGTCACCGGCCTCGACGCCATCAGGATGACCCCTCCCGAGGTCCTCAACTACCTGTTCCTCAGGGTCCAGCCCTCCAGGGCCATCGACTACGATTCCGGGCTCGGCAACCTCGACATGGCCGACGAATACGACAGGATGGAGAAGGCGTTCTTCACCAAGGAGTACACCGAGGTGGAGGAGAACTCCGTCCGTGCCTACGAGATCGCCCAGCACAACCACGTGCCCAAGCAGATGCCCGTACAGGTCTCCTGCAGGCACCTCTGCAACGTCGTGCAGATCGCCGACACCTTCGAGGACCAGATGAACGTCCTCTCCAGGACCGTGGACATCTCCAAGGCCACCGAGGAGGACATGAAGAGGATCAAGAAGCGCTGCGAGTGCATCCAGTATTGGCTCAAGGCCTTCGCCCCCGACCAGGTCAAGTTCTCCATCAGCCAGACCATCCCCGCAGGAGTGGAGCTGAAGATGAACGACAAGGCGTTCCTGCAGTCCCTGGTCGCCAGGATGAACGACTGCAACTGGGACCCCGAGACTATCAGCAACATCATCTCCGAGTGCGGCAAGGCCTCCCCCATAGGGCTGAAGAACGCCTACAAGGTGATCTACAACCTCATCATCGGCAAATCCGCCGGACCGAGGCTCGGCACCTTCCTCGCCTCGATGGACAAGCAGTTCGTCATAAACAGGTTCAACCAGGCCGCCTACAACTGAGCGGCGGGGGGTTCCGACCCCCTCTTTCTTTATTTTTATGCATCCGTGCGATTTTTATTCTCAAGATGCACATCTGGCACATGGGTTTTTTAACAAGATTCCATGGACACGTTAGAATAAGGTCCGGATATAAGTCTGGCACATCCGCCCCCGGGCACCGCCGGGGGCATTTGTGCCGTTATGATGTTTTTCAGAGCAGACCGAGCTGCGACAGTTTTTCGGGCAGATACGTGTCCGTGACATAATCCAGGCCGTATTTGGCCAGCGCCTGCTGCTCGGCCTTCTTGCCCATGTCGAGCATGGCGTGGATCTCGCTGTCCCAGAACTCGTCGTTGAACCTCGGGTCGGTGAGTTCCGCATGCAGCGCCCCTATGTCCTTGTCGTTGAGCTTGTCGGTGGGGAGGTCGTAGTTCAGGATGTCCGATGCGGTGATCCCGATGAACTGGGCCGTGGGGGTCGCCAGATAGTCGGAGATGTGGGCCGTCTTGATGGCACCGTACGCCACCGACGCGAAGATCCTGAACGACCACGGGTCGCCGTCGGTGAAGACGACCACAGGGAGGCCGTTCTCCTCGTTGAGCCTCTTTATGAGCCTCCTGGTGGACCTGGCGGGCTGACCGGACAGGTGGACGAGGCAGCATTCGGCCTTCTCGGGGAAGCCGTTCTCGATGAGCCTCGCATACATTCCTCCTGTCTCCAGGGCCATGATGAATTTTACATCGTGGCTCTTGATCTCGAAGGTCTCCTTCTCGACGCTGTAGGGCACGGCGAAACCCTGCTCGGACACGTCGTCCATGCAGTTGATGTCCTTCATCCCCTTCTTGGTCATGGTCCTGAAGGTGACGTTGCCGTACACGTGGGCCCCGCTCTCCTCCGGCCTCAGCTTGAAGTCCTCCCTCATGCAGTGGGATATGGTCTCCAGGTCCTCCGCCAGGAGGTTGCCTTCGTCCTGCGTGTGGAACTTGGCGGCGTTCCATCCCTCGGAGATGTAGTACATCTCCCTTAGGGTGGACGATTTGTTCTCACGGATCATCTCGTTGATGAAGTCCGTGGTGTAGGCGGTGCGGAGCATGGTCGTCGCCCCCTGGGTCGTCTTGGCCGTACGGGTGGTCTTCAGACTCCCGTATTTCCACACCTGGGTCATGGGGTCGAACTCTATGTTCCTCTTGGAACGCAGGGGAAGGGTCATCTGCGGGATGTCCCCTCTGTCGAGGGCGTCGTATATCCCCTCGGCCACCTCCGTGAGGCGGTCCATCGCGACCTTCTGTCTGTCATTCATCTTCCTTCGCCTCCTTCTCGAACTCCTCTTCCTCCAGTTCCTCCTTCTCCTCTTCCTCGGCGGAATCGTCCTCCGGGACGACGTCCTCCGTCTCCGTTATCTCCATACCCTTTATGCCCCAGTCCCCGGGCAGCGCCTCCGCGCCCATGACTATCACCGGGTTGATCCCGGAGACGTAGACGTCGTCGGGGTCGAAGGTGTCGGCCATGTCGCCCTCCAGGACGAACGAGACCTGCACGGACTTGGAGGGTTCCAGGTCCCTTACGACCCACTGGGTCTTCCCCTCGTCGTTGACGGAGTCGAACATGGGGGAGCCGGTGACGGAATTCGTTATGCTGTCCTTCGGCAGCGCCATATGCAGCATGAAGGTGTGCGGGCGGACCGTGTAGTTGTAAACCGTGTAGTTTATCGTATACCCCTTCTTGTCCTCGGTCCTCTTCTTGGACGGTTCTATCCAGACCACGTTCATGATCTTCGTGATGGTCCTGCTGAGGTCCGGGACCGGTCTGCCCAGCTGGGTGGAGACCTTGTCCGCCAGGTCCGGGAGGATCTTCTGGACGATGTCGAACTTCTCGTGGGTCTTCGACTTGCGCTCCATCTTGTTCAGATGGGACTTCAGGTTCCTGGCGACGAGCCTCAGGGCGGCGAGGATCTCCTCCTCGATCTCCGGAAGGGAGGCTATGGCCTCCTTCCCCTCGGAGGTGAACGGCACCTTGGTGGAGGCCACGTGGACGAGGACGATGGCGGGTCCGTAAGGTATCCCCTTCCCTCCCCTCTGCTCCAGACCGTATCTCCTCCAGTCGAACTCCGAGACGGCCTTGGTGATTATGTCCGCACCCTGCTGGTATAGCAGGGGGACGCGGTTGGCGAACCTCATGATGGTGACCTGACCGTCGGAGGGTATCTCCCCGCCGTATACGATCCCGGCCTCGACGGTGAAAGGGTTCCCGTTGACCGCATGGGCGGGTCTCGTGACGGGGGTGGCGTAGTATTCGGGGCGCATCCCGTCCAGGATGTGCATGAGGCCCTTCTTGATCAGGACGTCCCCTATGGGGGAGAGGCAGTCGGACGGGGGAGCCATGATCTTCGTGTCCGCGATGGAGGAGATGAGCTTCATGCTGCCCTCCCTCCCCAGGTCCTGGGGTCTGGACTTCGGGTCCACCCCGGCCTTCCCGCAGACCTCGGAGGCGAGCCTGTCCGTCATCCGGCAGAAGTCGTTCTTCAGGAAATCCTTCACCGTCTTCTGAGAGGATTGGGCGGAGTAGCCCATCATGTCCCCAATCTCCATGCCGGCGGGATGGGGTTTGATCTCCGCCGCCTTGGGCGGCATGGTCTCCGTGGCCCTCTCGAAGGTCCAGGTCTTCCCGTCCGGGTCGTGGAACTCGATACGGGCGTGCGGATTGACGATGGCCGTCTCCTTCAGATACTCGAAGATGGACTGCTTCCCGGTCACGTAGCGTCCCTTGGTGGTGTATTCTATGAGCGTACCGTGGGCCTTGTCCATCCAGGGGAAGGCCCTGTCGTTGGTGACTATGGGGCGGTTGGTCTTGGTGTCGACGGCTATGTCCATCTCCCACGCGACCTCCTCCTCCCCCTCGATCCTCGAGGCGATGTGGGCCGGTTTCCCGGTGGACACGTTGGCGTACATGACGGTGGCGGATATCCCGATACCCTGCTGTCCTCTGGACTGACGCATGGCATGGAACCTCGACCCGTACAGAAGACGCCCGAAGACGTTGGGCATGGCGCGGTGGACGATCCCGGGACCGTTGTCCTCGATGGACACCGTGTACTCCTCCTCGCCCACCTTCGTGACCTTGACCACGATGTCCGGGAGGATCTCCGCCTCCTCGCAGGCGTCGAGCGAGTTGTCGACCGCCTCCTTCACGCCCATCAGGAGCGATTTGGCGCGGGAGTCGAACCCGAGGATCTGTTTGTTCTTCTCGAAAAACTCCGTGACCGATATCTCGTGCTGCTTGTCGGCGAGCTGTTCGGCCGTAGCCCTGCCGCTCCTGGCCGCCCTTACCGGCGGCTCTGAGTCTTTTCCCATCGGGGAAAGGGAATGGGGTGGAGGGTTTTATTACTATGGTTCAGCGCTTCCCGACGGCCTTCCCCTCAGACCCGGAACGGGACTGTGCCAGATACAGTGCTCCGACGAATATGAGGACCAGTCCGAAGAGGTACATGAACCAGTCCCAGACGTAGTCCTCCAGAAGGGCCAGGACCACGGCGGCGGCCACGAGGCCGACGCCCGTCGTCTTCTCCGCGGCGACGCTTCCGAAGTTCACGTTTATCACGGGGAGGGGCATCATGAAGAACAGCTTCAGACCCAGTTCGGCGACCACGATCACGGCCAGCCAGAAGATCAGGAAACCGGGGCCGTCCGTCACGTAGAGGACGAATCCCATCACCGCGAGCATGCACCCGCCGAAGATCATGTCCCTCGGACCGTCGGTCCTCGCACCCTTGTATATCAGGTAGATCCCGCCGATGAGGACGAGGATCCCCACGGCGTTGAAGAAGTCCCTGTCCGAGACGAATTTTCCGGCCCTGACCACTATCGCTATGACGCCTAGCGCCACCAGTACGACGGCCAGAAGAGGCCCCGTCACCGCATTGTCCTTCCCTTCCATGTCTGTCACCTATCGGATGTCAAAGTCTGCCCATCATGTCGAGTGCTTTTATCAGATGCAGGACGCCGGCTATCATCACGAGTATCCCGCCGATGACCATCACCGCATCCGCCATGCCGGCCAGGTCGGCGGCGAGTACCACCCCTACGGCCACGAGGACCAGTCCCCATATCTGGTTCCTCCTGCGGGTACCCCTGTCGAGGTTGAACCCGAGGAACCTCTTGGTGCCGCACATCATGAGGACGCCTGCCAACGCCACCCCGGCCCCCAGGATCAGGGCCCCTCCGACCAGGGCGGCGAGGGATATCAGGACGATGCCGGCGCGCGTGATGTCGGAATAGGATATGAAATCGGCGATCCCGAAAACGATCAGGAGGGCCCCGCCGATCTCTATGACGAGGTTCACGGAGTCCGTCCCGCACACGGCCATGATGATGCCGAATATGATGAAAAGTATCCCTATCAGCAGCATGTTGGCCCATGAGCGTCCTGCGAAACGCTCCAGATTGAGGTCGCTCCTTCCGATCATCTTCTCCGGCCGTATGGATGCCGAGGCACTATAAAAAGGATAAGCGGATTGTATCGTTTCTTTTCTTTTTGTCTATACGGTTATCATGTCGTATCCATACTTGTAGTACGTTCCGACACCGGGTACTGAATCGTACATTAGATACTGACGGTGGGTTTCGACGGATGTCGATTATGGGATGTGCCAGCATCGGTATGGGTCGGTCGGATGCAGATGTATGCCCCTCGGACGGTCGATACGTATGGGTCAAGTCACAAGATCCATCGTCTGGCTATATCGGATGATACGTCGTCTTCGACATCCCGATGCATGCATATTCCGATGTATGGCTATGTCGTTCTCATCCAGAGAACATACTGATGCCCGATGAATGCAGTCCGTTGGTCTTTTTTCCGTCCTGACGATACAATAAATCGAGGCACTGAGGGAATAGTATTCATATCTGATAATGTAATAGTCCAACTATGTCATTCCTTGACAACACTAAGACTGCAGGAACGGCACTGTGGATCGTCGGAATCCTGATGATCATCTCTGCCCTCCTTACCATCATCTGCGGAGTCGTAGATGACGAGATGAACGACCACGTCATCGGATGGGTCATCCTCGGAATCGGATCCCTCATCTGTGCGTTGGTGTACTTTGCATTCGGAAAGAGCGTTAAGTCCGGAGAAGTCTCCGACAAGTTCGACATCGTCACCAAGTTCGTGTACGTCGTCGGATACACCACCATCATCGGCGGAGTCTTCGCCGCCCTCTGCGGATTCGGCTTCGACGACATCGGCGGATACCTCGTCAGCGGTATCATCAGCATCGTCCTCGGATTCGTCATCCTCTGGATCCACAAGAAGATCACCGATGGAAACATCAGCACCTTCGACAGGATCATGTGGATCCTCCTCCTCGTGATCTTCGTCATCTGCTTCATCTCCTCCTTCTTCGGAATCGGAGGAAGCGGACTTGCACTCGCTGTCAACATCATCGTTGCGATCTGCGACATCGTCATCTACCTGTTCATGATCGCATTCATGCTCGACAACAGCGTCAAGGCAAAGTTCGGGATGTGAGTAAGGTAAAACTTTAAACAAGGCCCGAAGGGGCCCCTCCGGGGGCCTCTGGGTATTCATATTTTCCCACGAATATTCTTGTATCGATTCGATTTGCGATCCCCTGTTCGTGGGGATTCAAGTCTCTGCCGATGTGCCGATCGCCCTTATTATAGGCCGGGACGGAGGTCTTTAATGCATTTAGAAGGGGGATGGACCCGCAGGAGGCGGGGTCGGACATATCCATTCATCGTATCCGATTTATCGAACAGAGTAACAAACATACAAACATACAAACATACAAATATGACAAACATTCTAAAAATCAACCAGTAAGAGGCAGGA
>ERZ779888.650-NODE-650-length-40134-cov-7.913246_pt1 | contig 40134 bp, 27 predicted proteins | sample MGYA00511245_ERZ779888 | MGnify/ENA primary metagenome ERZ779888 (study PRJEB29588, sample SAMEA2155255) | human gut metagenome | biome: human gut; feature: human-associated habitat; material: faeces | place: Denmark | collected 2008/2010 ...
TAGGACTAATTCTCTTGGCTAGGGTTAAAAAAATAAAGAAAAAAGAGAATAGTGATGAAGGATTAAAATATTATAGAGAAATTCCAAGAGAAAGTGCTACACCAGCAGAAGCTGTATATTTATATAATTTTGAAACAACTAAAACATTATTGATGTTTATAGTTATATATTTGAGATTTATGTTTTGATAAAGTATTTAATAATTTTATAGAAGTAAGCAATTTGAGAGAAAATTACAATACAATTTAGTTATATGTAAAAAAAAAGAGAGCTTGCGGATAGCCTGCGCGCAAACCTCTTTTTCACTCGGCAATGTTTATCTATGCCTTTTTGTTTAATTGTTTTTTGTGTTCGTGTGCTTGTCTTCGGTGGAGCGAAGCGACACCGACTTGTATCAAGACAAGCACACGTTTAAATGCCAAGTGCTATTTATTAGTTGTTTAAATTTAATACTTTATTAAATAAGATTTCTGCAATCAGCTCGGTTCTTTTTTTTATGCTATCAATATTAAATTCTTCATCATATTCATTCGCAAAATTTTGAGTTAATTTAAACTTTGATTTTCTATAAATTACAATTTTTTCTGCAACAGTTTTATTTTTACATTTTTTATTAAGTTCTTCTTCTAAAGGTAATATATTTCCAATTTGCACGATATTTTCATCATCACTTGAATCTGGTAATATATGTTCTAGTGTATATTCTTCATCAGATTTACCACCAAAGTAATCTTCTAAAACATCTAAAACAATTTTTATTTTGTTACTATTCTGAGATCCTGTAAACAGCGTATGTTTTGAACTTGAATATCCCATTTTTTTAACAGCCGTTTTAAACCAGTCAAGACTTGGAATTCGAGTTTTTACAGAAATAATGAATTGACTCTTAGTGTTGTCATTAAACTCATTTTCTAATAATTTAGAATATTTATGAACCACATCTTCCAATTTATTAGAATTTTCTTCACCAATTATGTTGTAACATACAAAGAAATTGTACAAAAATAACAAGTACTGACAATATTCATTATCATTTATAATTCCTAATTCTTTTTGATGCATGATACTTAAAAATAATGGTCTAAATTGCCTTTGTTTTCTAGATTTTAAAAAATTAAAAACTTTATATTCTGTTGCTGAGCACGAACAACTTTCAGGTTCAGCTATTTTTTTATAGTAAATGGCTTTTAATTTTATATCATTTAACAAATCGTTTGTGTTTCTACCCTTTTCATTTTTACTTAGTATTTTATATGCTCTATTTTCTTTTTTATCAGCTTTTTCACCATATCTATGTAAAACATAATGAGGAAAAAAGAGAGAAATATTCTTATTTAAAATGGTTTCAATATTGATCCATTCCATTTTAGCATCATCTCTTTTGCTTGATGGTTGAATATATCTCATTATGAAATTTTTAATTAATTCATGATCATCCAACTCCATACCTCTAGCGTTTAAAATTTCAAATATGGTGTATGAATCTTCATCCGTGCTTGCTATTATTTCTACATATTCAATTCCAAGAATATTTTCTTTATATTTTTCAATATTTTCAAAATGTTCTGTAAAGTAGTTATAAAAAACAGTAATCGCATCTAGAATAGAATCGGAATTATTTGTTGTAAATCGATTTAAATAATTTCTAATTCCTTGCATTTCAATATAGTTTTTATTTTCACTCAAATCTGATATTATACACGAAATTAAATAATTACATTCTTCTGAAATTGTATTCCTTAACAATCCTTTAGAATCTATTATTTGCATGTATCTTTTTATACCATTAAATTCATTATCTAAATGTTTTTCAGCATAGATTAACATCAAAGAAATAATAATTGAAGATATAGTAATTATTCTTTGTTGTCCATCAATTATTGAATACTTGTTTATATTATTTATTGATTTTTCTTCTTTTAGAACTATGCTGCCTATAAAATGAAATGTAGAACTTTTTATTGATAATTCAATATCTGTTAAAAGTTCATTCCAATTATTTTTATTCCAAACATATTTTCTTTGGTTCCTAGGAATTTCAAAAATATTATCACTAAATAATTTATCAATTGTTTTCTCTGTTGCTTTAAAACTCATTAAAAACTCCTTTATTTTCTGAATATAAAAATATATTCATGTGCCAATAGCAAAAAGTTGTATTTTTCACTATTTGTTTTCCAAAAACCTGTGGCTTTGCAATTGTGTTGTTCTTTTATTATAATTTCTTTTTGTTTAAAGCCTGCATTTATAAATCTTTGCATAACTTCAAAACCAAGTGGTTGAACCATCCCATTTTTGCGAGTGTCGCCCATGACAATTGCACAAAATTTATCTTTCTTTAAAACTCTATAACACTCGCTAGCAACTTTTTCAATCGCCACAAGAAAGTCTTTATATTTTAGATGAGATAAATCTTCATCAATATCTTCGCTGTATTTAATAATATCTGCATAAGGCGGGTGGGTACAAATTAAGTCAACGCTTTCATTTTGAATATTTTTCAAATCACAAGCATTACCAAGTTCAACTTTTATTTCATTATTAAAGTCACTATTAAAATCAAGTTTGCTCTTTGTAATCTCAACAGCCTTTGGGTTTATGTCAATACCAATTGCATTACGATTGTTTAATTTACATTCAATAAGTGTTGTTCCGCCACCAATAAATTGGTCGAGCACCAAATCGTTTGGTTTCGAATATCTCAAAATGATATTTTTGGCAACATAAGGCGAAAAGTTCCCGCGATATTTTGCATCATGAGTTGCCCATTTGCCTCGATTAGGGAATGACCAAACAGTGTTAGTTTCTAATTCAAAATCTTCTGTTTTCATTACATTAACCCCTTCTCTTCGAGAGATGTCTTTAGCATATTTCTTCCAGACCAATTCCAATAAGTAATATCCTGTTCAATAAACAACCATTTTATTGCTAACAAAATAATATAAATTGGATGTTTGTTTTGCATATAATCTTTAAATTTTATATTTTCAAATTCTGTACTGCCTATATCTTCTAAATTATATAATCTATTTAAAGCATATTTTATTGTATCGTAATTTTCAGGATAATCAAATTTAACTTGCTGTAAAATATTGATAATATCTTTATGACTTGGAATATGAAATCCATTGTTATTAGTATTTTTAAATTTTAGCCCATCAATATCTACACCAAAATCAAAGCCCTTATTTAATAATCCAGGTCTTTTTATGATAATTTTGTATTGTCGATAGGATTCGACAATGTAATTATACTTAGAAGTATCTTCACCTTTACCAGTTCCTGCAACTTCGTCTAAAAATAACATTACCATTTCTTTTCTAACATCTGTTCTATTATCAGATAATAATGTATGTAAAACTTCCCTTAAAGCCATAGTTTCTCCTATTTCAAAATTTCCTTTAATTTGCCATTAGATAAATCTTTAATGTTATAAAGGTTGTCCATTACATCAAAAGTTTCTTCAAGGTTATTTCTAGCATCAACCCAACCTAAACCATCAGTAACCCAAACAAAAGCAAAGCCTTTAATATTTTTGCTTTCCTCTGCAATCATTTTGTAACTTCTTGCGGTTTCGTTAAGTTTTGAGCCTGAGCTAGAGTAAAAGTTTGTTTCAAAAGCATAAATACAATTATCAGTTTTTACAACATAATCAAATCTTTTTGCGACCTTGCCAAGATTAGACAAAGAAGACAAATCAATATTCCATTTGTGTTCAATATCTTTCAAGTACATTTCTTTAAAATAAGTTTTATTCAGAACAAAACCTTCTTTTTCGATAAAGCCTTGCAAAACATCTTCCATAAGATGTCCGCCACGATTTTTTCTTCCATTAGAGCCAAGACCAACTTCAACACCAGTAGCATAATCTACAAGATTGTTTACTAAATGATTTGAGATTAAGTCAAACAAACCAGTTTTTCTCATAAATCTTTTCAAAAGTTCAATATCGTCAATATTTGTAAAGTTGTATTTTAACTTTTCTCCATCATCAACAACTTTAATTTCTTTTTCTCTAACAGCAATTAAAAGTGGCAAACATTTTCTAATTTCTGGATATTTTTTGAATAGGTTGTCAAAATCTTTTTCAATATTTTTAGAACCAACAAGTGAATTCATTATATTTAATTCAACTTTAATTTTGTCAATATTTTTATACACAGTATTAAAATCTGTATAGTATTCATAAGTCGCAATGCTATCAGTAAAAGTACCGAACCATTCTTTAAAATTTCTTTTCATTAATCATTTCTCCTTTAAAAATCAAAATCTTTTGGCGATTTGCCATCTTTTGTTCTCCAAAATAAATTTCCGTTTGTGCTTGAACCTGAAATAAATCCAGCTGCTGCTGATGGACTACTAAATAGAAAATCTTCTGTCGTAATATTGTTACAAATTTTTGATTTATATTTTTTCCTTGCTTTTATTGTTGAATCGCTCGCAGATTTAAATAAAGTTAAATTTATTTCACTATTTTTTAATAATACAAAGCCTTCAGCTGTAATCGTGGCTGTAGCTTTGTATTTGCTTGGAGCAAAGAAAGTAATCCCCGATGTATGTGGGATTGAATTTGTAAGATTTTCAAGACTTTTAACCAATGGCTCAAACACCTTATGACCTAATACTCCCATAATAATTCTAGCGTAATCTATATATTCCAACAATTCACTTTCTTTTTCTTCGGTAAAATTTCCAGGGTTTGGATCGTTTCCGTTTTTTACATCATATCTTCCTGATTGTTTTGCCATATTTGTAAATTTATTTTCTAAATAGCTAATCTCTGTTGGCCCAAAAGAATCGTTTTGTGTTGTAAAAACAATTACTTCATTCCAATCACTCCAATATTTCTCTTTTTGATTTCTTTTATGTTCTAGTAAACGACATAATAGTCCATCACCATTTTTTCTTGCAACAGCCTGGCCAATATAAATAGCCCTATTGCCAGAATTCAAATCTTCGCCTAAGAGAAAATAAATTCCTGTTTGCTTTAAGTGTTTTACTATATCGCTGTTCCCATCTTTACAGTCATCTAACATTGTTCTTGGAATTTTATATGCTATACCAGTCCAATTTTGCAATGTACATTTAATCCTTAAAGTAGGGTCTCCATCCATTAAAAACACATTTATTGTTTTACCTTTAACCATTTATTTTCTCCTTTTGTAATTCATTACAACAATTTCTGTTATATCTCCACGCTTACTTGCTTGACAATTTATCATTCTTTTTGCATAAACTCTTTCAATTGCAAAACCATTATATAGGTCATCAAAAAAGTTATCATTTTCATTTGTGTTTTTAGGGTCAGAATTTGAAAGCATAAGTAAACAGTCTTTTTTATCTAAATCTTTAAAATTTTTAGCGAGTTTAATTTGGTCGTTATCGTCAAACCCTGACTTATCATAACTTACAAATGAATTATTCTCAATAAGTGGACGATAAGGTGGATCAAAATAAACAAAAGTGTTTTTATCTACTTTGCTTAAGACTTGTTCGTAGTTACCAAAACTAATTTCAACTTTTTGCAACAATTTTGAGCAAAGCAGTAAATTGTCTTTATCACAAATTAAAGGATTTTTATATTTGCCATGTGGCACATTAAATTTACCACTTTTATTAACTCTATAAAGTCCATTAAAACAAGTGTGGTTCAAAAATATAAAATCAGCACATTTTTCAAAATCGTAATGTCCGTTTAAATGGATAGAGTTATATCTATCTCTAACATTATAAAAATATTTTGTTCTGTCATCGCAAGATAAATATTCTTTTTCAAGAAATTCAAGTTGCTTTATAACTTCATTTACATCAGCTTTTATACAACGATAACAATTTATAAGTTCTTTATTTATATCGTTTATGTAGGCTGTTTCAATGTCGTAATTTTGTAAAACATGGAAAAGGACTGCACCACCACCAACGAAAGGTTCAATATATGTTTTTATTTTACCTTCTTTAAGCTCATTTGGAAACATTTCATCAAATGTATTTATAAGTTGTCCTTTACCGCCAGCCCATTTCAAAAATGGTTTCGCAATTCCTTTATACATTTTTAGACTCCTTTGTTAATTCCATAATGTCAGCAATATCACAATCAAGAGTTTTGCAAATACGTAAAAGGACATCCATACTTACTTGTTCATCTTTGCTTAATTTTGCAAGTGTGGATGTGGCTATATCTGCTTTTTCTCTTAATTGAGTTTTTGTCATATCTTTATCAATTAGTAGCTTCCAAAGTTTTTTGTACGAAATACTCATAGTAATAACCTCTAACAATTTTATGATATAAGTTTACTATACTTATATTATTTTTGCAACAAAATATTTGAGATTGCGAATAAATTATTGCAAAAATATTTTTATAGCGGTATAATGCAAGAAAGGAGAATTTTTATGCAAAACGATATAAATGTTATGATAAAATTTTTAAACGATATAGTATCATCACAAAATGATTTTGATAAATTAAATAAAATTGAAAACTTAAACAAGTTTAAGCAAACTTTGGATATTTACAATGGTCAAAAATATATGGATGAAATTATAAAAGATCCAAATGTTTGGAAATTCGTAAAAATAAGAGATCCTCAAGATAATATTGATAGTTATGGACGAAGAATGTCCCAAGAAAGTTCATTCATTTGCAATTGCGATGCTATAATAGATGCTTTAGCTAAATCCATATTAGAAGATAAAATCAAAGATGAGTTTAAAAATCAATTAAATCCAAATATTAGAAATTATGCTGAGTGGGTTGAATATTACAAAAATATATTAAAACAAAAAAGGAGTTAATTATGAAAAAAACTGTTATATATGCAAGATATTCTAGTGATAGTCAGACAGAACAAAGTATTGATGGGCAATTAAGAGTTTGCAAAGAATATGCTGAAAAGAATGGATATGAAATTATTGCTGAGTATATTGACAGGGCTATGACTGGAACAAACGATAATCGCCCAGACTTTCAACGAATGATTAAAGACAGCTTTAACAAAAAGTGGGAGTATGTTCTTGTATATAAATTTGACAGATTTTCAAGAGATAAATATCAATCAACCTTGCATAAGCACACTTTAAAACAAAATGGTGTTAAGGTTATTTCGGCAATGGAGAATATTCCTGACACACCCGAAGGCATAATACTTGAGAGTTTACTTGAAGGTATGAACCAATACTATTCTGCCGAACTTTCTCAAAAAGTTAAGCGTGGCTTAAAAGAAAGTAGAATAAAGGGCTTATTTACTGGTGGTCCAACTCCTTATGGATATAATGTAAAAGACAAAAAAGTTAGCATAAACGAAGAACAGGCAAACATTGTTCGTGAATATATGTTTAATCAATATTATAGTGGCAAGCGAATTAAAGATATTGTTACTTTGCTTGCAGAAAAAGGAATAAAAAACACTTATGGTAAACCTTGGACAATAAATATGGTTTCAAGAGTTTTGAGAAATCCAAATTATAAAGGTTGTGTTTATGCCGATGACAATTGCTATACAAATATTTTTCCTGCAATAGTAAGTGAACAAGTGTTTGATGAAGTTAATGCCCGTTTAAGGGTCGCAAAACGCACTTCTGCACACTTTAAGACTGATGTCAATTATCTTTTAAGTGGCAAACTCGTTTGTGGCAAATGCGGTGGTTTAATGACTGGAGATAGTGGCAAAGGTAAAATGGGCAAAATATACAACTACTACAAATGTTTTACAAAGAAAAAGAATAAAGACCTTTGCGATAAGAAGTCTATCTCACAAGAATATATTGAAAATATAGTTTTGCTAGCCACAAACGAATTTTTAAATCAAACTGATTTGAATGAACTTTCAATTTGTCTTGCAGATACATACAACAAAAGCATTGAAAAAGATAAAGTTTTGGAAAGTTTGAATAAACAATTGCAAGAGAATAACAAAAAACTTGCAAACTTTGTTCGTGCAATAGAAAATGGAATTTTTAACGATACAACAAACGAAAGAATGAAAGAACTTGAAATAGCAAATAAAGATTTGCAAGAAAAAATAACAAACCGAGAAATGCTTGTTATTAAACCACTTGATAAAAATGTTATTTATTCATTCTTGTGTTCGTTTAAAGATATTGACCTAACAGATAAACTCGCTTGCCAGCGACTTGTTGATATATTTATAAACAAAGTTGTTTTATATGACAAATATTGCGAAATATATTTCAACACAAATAGCGATAAGTCTAAACAACTTAAACTAAAAGAGCAACCTGATGTTGATAGTGAAATTTTGTTTGAAAGCAAGAAAAAAGAGCAATCCTACTCAAAAAGTTTGGATTACTCCCTACTGGCGGAGACGGTGGGATTTGAACCCACGTGCCGATTTCTCGACAACCGCATTTCGAGTGCGGCTCAGTGCGACCTCTTTGATACGTCTCCATTTTCATATTATAATCAATTTGTTGCCTGTTGGCAACTTTTATTGCGTAAAACATAATTTTAAAATAATTTGTAAAATTTTGAAAAAGATTTGTAATTTATGCTTGTAATATGATAAAATGTCAATGTTTAGTAAAATTTTATGATAGGGGATTGAAGAAGTGGGAGAAGAAGATTTACAGAAGAAAATAAAATTGGTATTGATTCGTATTGGTATTAAATGTGACTTGACTGGATTTACCTATCTTATGCACGCAGTTGAACTTGCCATAGAACAGCCTATGCTAGTTTACAATTTGCGAAATCTTTTTGCGGAACTAACCAAAAGATGTGGAGCAAAGAGTGCGTTTAGAGTGGAGGCAAACATTCAAAATGCGATAAATGTTGCTTATAATTCAAAGGGATTTGGATACATAAATGAAATGTATGGTATGGAAATTTTTAAGAAAAACTACAAGCCTACTACCGCAGAGATTATTAAACTTGTTGCGGAATATATTAGTTTGGGGTTGTATAAAAACGCCCAATAAATGCTTTATTTTTAACAAAACAAATGAAGATATTAGCTTTTAACTGCAATAAGACAAAAAGATATATTCTTTTTTTTGTTTTTTTAAAAAATTTCTTGACTTTTGATTGAGTGCATGCTAAACTATTAGAGCATTTGCAGGTGTAGTTCAGTGGTAGAACACTAGCCTTCCAAGCTGGTTGCGAGGGTCCGATTCCCTTCACCTGCTCCAATCTGCTTCCATAGCTCAGCTGGATAGAGCAATGCCCTTCTAAGGCAGAGGTCGAAGGTTCGAATCCTTCTGGGAGCACCATGTGGTGGTCGTAGTTCAGTTGGGAGAACGCCAGATTGTGGCTCTGGAGGTCAAGGGTTCGACCCCCTTCGATCACCCCATTTATAAAACCGCGAAAGCGGGCGATGGGGTGTCGCCAAGCGGTAAGGCATTGGACTCTGACTCCAACATTGCGTAGGTTCGAATCCTACCACCCCAGCCAGTTGTGGGAAAGCGTGCGATTCACCAAATTTATAGGGGTGTAGCCAAGCGGTAAGGCACAAGACTTTGACTCTTGCATGCGTAGGTTCAAATCCTGCCACCCCTGCCAATTATTATGGTTTGGCACAAAAAATTTAATATGGTTTGCTAGCTCAGTTGGTAGAGCACAAGACTTTTAATCTTGGGGTCCGGAGTTCGAGCCTCCGGCAAGCCACCATAGAAAACACTCATTGTTGGGTGTTTTTTATTATATCAAGTTGCAAAAGTTTGGTTTGTGTGATAAACTAAAAAAGTATGCGGATATGGTGGAATGGCAGACACGCTGGATTTAGGTTCCAGTCCGAAAGGGTGCAGGTTCAACTCCTGTTATCCGCACCAATAAAAAACTAAATCGAAACAGATTTAGTTTTTTTATTAATCAATAGTGTAGTTATTTTAATTCGGTATGTGTTAATAAATTTATTTTGTTATAATCACTAGTCAAAATTTCTTCTATATTGTTTGCACGATTAAATTTGTGAATTATGTTTCTATCTTCACTTTTGAGAATTTTACATAAACATATTTTTTTTAAAATTTTTTCTACATTTTCATATGTGAGATCTGACTCGCTTAATGCACATAATTGATCTATGATTACTTTTATGGGTATGATGTGTTCATCGTGAAAAACATCATTAAAAGAAAAACAATCTCCAGAGTTAACACTTTTGTAATTGGATGGTTCTTTTTTGTTTCCTATATATTGTTCCAATTTACAATCAATTTTAGCCCTTACTTGATCTTTATAGAATTTTCGCATGATATTGTCATCTGTTAGAGATTTCCATCGCTCCCAAGCATTTTTTGATATAAATATATTGCAATCCGGGATTTTTAATTGCCTGATTACTTGGGCTAATAGATATTTAGCACTTCCATTAATAGACCAATCTTCAAGATCGTCATAATTTTGTTTTCCATCTTTTGTACATTTTATCAAATAAATAATAAAATCTAAAACTTCTTTTTTCATATTAGTATCCTTCATTTTTTTGTTTATTAATTCTTCTAAATAGTTATTGTAGTACAAGAATGAAAGTATGAATGCATAACATTATTTTTCGCATAAATATTTTTTGAAAATCTTGCACTTTTAAAATTCTTTGAAATTTAATAAAAATTATTAAATTTGTATTTGTGGAAGAAAAGGTAAATTGTTTTTTTTGCTATTTTTTTGATTTTATTTTTTCAATTAAAAAGGATATTAAGATGCAAACGGCAGTATAACCAAGAATGTATAAGATGTGAGGGTAGATTGATTTTGCACCAATTGTTTGGAGTTCTGCTGCAATTGAAACTGTGTGAGAAAATGGCAAGATATTTACAAATGTCGAGAAGCCATTTGAAAGAGTTGATATTGGCATAAAAACTCCACCAAAAATTCCTGCCAATGAAATAAAAATTGAAGAGACGGGACCGGTTTGTTTTTCGTTTTTACAGATTATTCCAATCAAAATACCAAGGCAGATATAAAATAGTGCTGATGGGATGAGATAGATTATGCTTAAAATTAAATTTGAATTGAATGGGAATTTGAAAATGAGAGCTATTGCAAAAAGTAAAATTGTTTGAGCGATGGTAAGTGGAAGTGCGGAGCAAACAAAACTTAAATAATAAGTAAATTTGCTTGTTGGGGCGATGTTTAACCTTTTGATAAATGATGTGTTTTTGTCAGATGAAATTTGGAGTGCCACAAACATTGCTATGAATGTGTAACCAAATATGCAAATTCCACTGGCATAATTTTGAATTTGGAAGTTGTCAGGTGTGTATTCCATATTCAAAAATATACACTGTATCATTATCAACATCAAAATTGGGAATGCCAAACAAAAAATTATACTCAATGGGTCGCGCAACATCTCTTTCATGTTGCGATTTGTAAGTGATAGCAATTTTTTCATTTATTCTTCCTCCGTCATGCTTATGAAGGCTTGCTCTAATGTTTGGGTGCCTGTTTGTTGTTTTATTTCATCTATGGTGCCTATCGCTTTGATTTTTCCACGGCTGATAATTGCAATTTTGTCGGCGAGCGACTCGACTTCTTCCAAATAATGTGTTGTCAAAATGATAGTCATTTTTTCTTTGAGAGTTTCAATAATTGTCCACAAAGTTTTGCGGGCTTTGACATCAAGGACAAGAGTTGGTTCGTCTAGAAATAAAATTTTTGGTTCTGTAATAATTGCAAGGGCGATGCTCAAACGGCGCATTTGTCCGCCACTTAATTTTTTGCACAAAGTGTTTTCTTTTTCTTTCAAACCAAATTCTTCGATTGTCTTTTCAATTTTTTCTGTTTTGTTATCAATTTCATACAATGTAGCAATAAGATTTAAGTTTTCTCTCACTGTCAAATTTTTGGCAACTGCACTTTCTTGCGGCGAGATGTTTATGATTTTTCTTAATTCCTTTTTGTCTTTTAAAATATCAAATCCATTTATTGTTGCGGTGCCAGAAGTTGGGTTTATTTGCGTTGAGAGCATATTTAAAAGGGTTGTTTTCCCTGCACCATTGAGACCGAGAAGTGCAAAACATTCGTTGTCCGCTATTGAAATATTCACATTGTCAACAGCAGTTAATTTTGAGAATTTTTTTGTAAGATTTGTTGTATTTATCATTTTTTATCTCCATTTTTTGCATTGAAAATTGCTTCTGCGAATTTGAGATAGTCATCATACTTTGCAATGGCAATACCTTTTTCAGTGTCACCGAACAAAATTAAAGTGTCTCCTTCCTTTATATCAAAGACTTCTCTTGCTTCTTTTGGGATGACCATTTGACCTTTGTTGCTGACCTTTGTTGTCCAAATATATTTGCCAATATCTTGATTTTTCATTTTCTTCTCCTTTTGAGATAATTTTGTGATTTTTTCGTCTTACTTGTCTTACTTTGCTTACAATCATTATACTATTAAGATTTACAAATATCAATTATTTTTAAAAAATATTATCAGCGGTATTTCTTTGTAGGCTTTTTTGTTGAGTTTGTTGCAAAAGTGACGATTTTGTGATATTCTTTATGTGAATTTTATGGACGAAGCAAAAGAGAAAAAAGTCTTTCATTCGAGACCTATATTTTATGGCTTTTTGGCATTTTTGTTGGCTATTTCGACAACAAGATATATTTTTGCGGGCGATTTGAAATACATAATCTTTGTGGTGCTGATTGTTGCCTCTTTTCTTGTTTATTGTATTGTTTTCAAAAAATGGGCGAGTCTTGTTTTAGTGTTTGCCATTTTGCTTTTCGGGTGCGGGTGGTATTTTCTTGGTATTAGCAACTTTCAAGGGGAAACTTTTGAAGATCATTGTCAAGTGATTGGTCGAATAACTGACGATGTGTCTTATTCAACCTATAGAAATCAGGCGACTGTTATTTTGGATGATGTAAAGATAAACGGAAAGCAAGAGAATAATATTAGACTTACTATCAAAATTTCAAGCAAAGATGATTTTGAAATTGGAAATATAGTTTCGTTTGAAAGTTATGTCGACAATGCAAAACTTTTTACCCTTGGGGAATTTAATAGTTTTTATTATAGAGACGGGACACCTTATATAAGCACTGTCAAAGCAAGTGACTTGACTGTCAGTGGGAACAAATTGAAGTTTGATGAAAAGGTAAGACAGTTTGTAAAAAACAAACTTTATTCAAATGCAGGTGAAGACAATGGTGCTGTTGCGTATGCCGTTCTGTTTGGTGATAAGACAGATATTGATGACCAAACTTTGGGAGTATATAAATCAGCTGGTGTTGTTCATTTGCTTACGGTATCTGGTTTGCATGTAACTTTTTTGATTGGGCTTTTGGGTTTTATTTTGAAAAAATGTAAAATTTCTGGCGTCTGGAACTTCGTTTTTTGTGCATTGACACTTGGTTTTTATGCATATTTTTGTGGTTTTGCTCCTTCAGTTATGAGAGCAGGAATCATGGGGCTTGTTTTGTTGTTGGCAAGAATTTCTGGTAAATGTTATGACAATTTAAACACTCTTGGGCTGGCCGGAATCATCATTTTACTCTACTCTCCACTTTCAGCGCTGGATGTTGGATTTTTGATGAGTTTTTTCTGTGTGCTTGGTATTTTTGTCGTTTATCCACTTCTTTCAAATGTAGGGAATAAGATTTTCCCAAAATTTGTTGCAGAATCATTGGCTGTCTCTTTGAGTGCACAAATTGGAGTTTTGCCTTTTATGGCAACAATGTATTCTGATTTCAATTTCTTGTCAATCTTTGCAAATTTACTTATCATTCCAATGTTTTCTGTTTTGTATCCATTTTTGTTTGCAGGCACTTTTTTGGTAATGGTAATGCCATTTCTGGGATTTTTGCTTAAAGTTTGTGGCTTTGGATTTGATATAATATCTTTGATATCTTCATTTTTCAGTACGACAAATTTTGTTGTTTCTCTTGAAGCTTTCAATATCTTTTTTGTTGGTTTAATATTTATTTTGCTGTTTTTGGCAAGCAGATATTTTATGGTAAACAAAAGAGCAAAAATTGTATGTTGCTCTTCGGTTTTTGCGTTAATTTGTGTGACGTGTGCAATTTTTAGCATACCAATGCCAATAAAACAAACAATTGTTTATGGTTACAATTATTCTCAATCTGTTTTACTTTTGACAAACAAGAGTGGGGAAAGTGTTATAGTTGACCCGACTTATTATTCTTATACAAGAGAACTTTTGAATGTTTGCAATGTTAAAAACGTGGAAACAGCATTTGTTTTGCAAAATTCAACAATTTTAATTGACACAATGGACAAAATAGGGGTAAATAATATTGTAAGATGTGATGGTGGACAAGGTTATGACAACGAACAACTTATAGATACAAATATTCAAGGAAGAATTGGTGGTTTTTCTTTTGAGTACAAATCTTACAATCAGCGATTGCTGGGGCTTGAGATTGCATTTGATGATATCAAAATTTTTGTCCTGCGTGATATAAATCAAACAGATGTTGCTTTGAATACTGTGACAGAAACTGATTATGATGTTGTGATTTTGGGACGGCATGATGCATATGCGGAAAAATTTCAAAATTGCAAATGTGTGCTTACGTATTATGAAAATAAGAATGCCGATTTCAGTTTTTTAAAAAATGGGAATATGGCTTGTGACATAAATGGCAAAAATTTAAAATGGAGGTGTATAGATTGAAAACATTAAAAGCTAGATTACAAAAGAAAATAGAACCATGTTATTTGGTGCAAGGAGAAGATATCCTTTTGTATGATAAATCGCTTGACCTTATAAAAAAAGCGTGCAAATTGCAGTTGGAAGAATTCAATTTTTTGGTTTTTGATGATGATTCTTTTGATGCGGACGCAATTATAAATTCCTGTGAAACATTGCCTATGGGTAGTGATAAGAAGATAATATTGCTTAAAAATATCACAAAACTTACGGAAAGTTTTAAGAAAAAACTCAAGGATTATTTAAAGAAACCGGTAGAAACAACATGTTTGGTTATATTTGATTTCTTTAACAAATTTGATTTTATCATAAGTGAAAAGGTCAGTGCAAAAAGACTTGATGACAAAAGTTTGAAGGATTTAATAAGTGCCGAACTCAAAGTTTATGACAAAACAATAACTCCGGATGCTTGCCAGCAACTTATTGAATCGTGTTGCAATTATTATTCTTTGATAAAAAACGAACTTGAAAAGCTTGTTTCATGCGACGACTTTGAAATAAACAAAAAAGTTGTGGACAATTTGATTTGCAAAGAAACAGAATTTACTGTTTTTGAACTAACGGATGCACTTTCTCGAAAAGATGCACAAAAAGCAGTTGAACTTTTGAATTTGATGGAAAAAGATACAAAAACATTTGCTTTGGTTTTAAACCATTTTAGAAGATTGTTTTTTGTGGCCGTTTCTGATATGAATGACAAGGAGTTGTCAGAACTTTTAGGAGTGAAAGAGTTTGCTGTTACAAAGGCAAGAACATTGGCTAAAAACTTTACGAAACTTCAACTTAAAAACATTTATGAAATGTTGAACGATGTTGATTTTTATATCAAAAATGGACAAATGCAGATAGAAAATGCATTGTATTATTTGATTTTTGGTATTCTTTATTGTTAAAATTGGGGAAAAGGAAGAATTATGGATATGGATTTGGAAGACATTAAACAACAATTTTTGGAAATCTTTTATGACAATATTGAAAGAGATGGAAGTGAAGAACTTTTGAATTATCTTGAAAAGACAGATTTCTTTACAGCACCGGCTTCAGGAAGAAGACACTCAAATTTTGAAGGCGGGTTGTGTTTTCACAGCATAAATGTATATAAAAGGTTTGTAAATTTGTTGCAAAATGAATATAAAGATAAATGGACAGATGTTATTTCTCCAGAAAGCGTGGCTATTATTGCACTTTTGCATGACATTTGCAAGGTAAATACATACACTGTCGAGATGCGTAATGTCAAAGTTGATGGAGAGTGGAAACAAAAACCTTATTATAAATACAACGACATATTGCCTTACGGACATGGAGAAAAGTCTGTTTATATGATTTCAGGCTTTATGAAACTGACCAGAGAAGAAGCTCTTGCAATAAACTGGCACATGGGCGGTTTTGACCCTCGTGCACAAAATTCAAATATGGTGCCAGCAGTGTTTTATCGTTATCCAATCGTGTTTTTGTTTCATTTGGCTGATTATATGGCTACATATTTAGACGAAAAGATAATTGAGGATTGATTTTTGTTCAATTTTTACAATTTTTGATAAGATTTGGAATATAAATAGGAAGAAACATTAAAAAATTTTATATGTTTTTTTCTTTTTGTGTGCAAAAATTGATATATAATGCGACTTTTTTGACAAAAGGGTATTGACAGTTTTTGCAGTTTGGATTATAATTATATAGAAAATAAACGGAGGTGTTTATATGAAATTTAACTCAATTGAAATCAAAAGCAAAGAATTTAAATCACTCTTGGCTTCTGCTCCAGAATATGACCCAGCAACAGGTCTTGGAAAGAAGACAATTGGTAGTGCTACTTTTTTGTTTGCAAAAGATGAAAACACAGGAAAGATTGTTTGTTATTCTCAAAGCAGAGGAAATGCTAATGCTCGTTTTGTTGCAAGAGTAGAAGAAGACAAAACAAATGATGTTTTTCACGCATACTATTCATTGAGAGGTAGTGATTGCACAACTGTTAAGTTGTCTAGTTTGACAACTGATGAAACAAAGAAAATTGGTGAAACAATCAACAATGAAGGTATTAAAACAATTTATACTTCATTGAACCCATATAAGTTTTCTTTTACAACTTCAGGAGCAGTGCATGCAGTAATCCCTGCTGATGTAAAGATTGCACAAATTGAAATTCCAAACAAAGATCTTGATACACAACTTGCATACATTGTTGTTTCAAAACACCCAACCAAAGCTGGTAAAAAATCTTGGTATATCTTGAAAGATGGATTTGTTTATAACAGCGAAAGAGGAATGCTTGACAAAAATGGAAATGTTGTAAATTTGGAAGAACCAGAAGCGATTTTTGCAGCTGGCGGATATGCAATTCATAAAAAAGTTCAATATGATAAGAATGGCGCTATAAGATTTAAATATTATACTGACAAAGGAACAAAGCACACAAAGCAATATACTTTGGCACATCAATCAGAAGTATCTATGGCACAACTTGCACAACAAGCAAACACTGTAGACAAAGTTAAAGAATTAAAGCCTACTGTTAAAACTAGAAGAGTGTTGAAGATTGTTGCACCTATTATTGCTGCAGCTGTTGTGTTAACAACTCTTGTAGCAATGCAAGTTAATGCACAAATGAAGAATGAGATGAATACGGCTAAAGAAGGCAAAGAAAAAGCTGAAACCGTTTATGTGTTACATCAAAACGATGCAAGACAATTTGGTGCATTACAAATGCAAAACCTTATTAAAGATGCTACAGCTGATGGTTCAACACTTTTAAATTATAAAACCAATGGAAAAGTTGTGACTGCTTCTGTTGGAAAAATCTATGAGATTACAAAAAATCCACTTAAAGCTTTTGAAGATGATGAAATTTATACAAAGTATTATGTTGTCGAAGATGAAAATGGAGTGCAAGTAAAACTTAATGATGTAAGCTATTTAAGAGAAACAGTTGAAGGAGCTTATGGATATCTTGGAAGTTATGTTGCAAAAGAAGCTGCTGAAAATGGAATGATTGTTGCAACGAGAGTAAACGCTGATTCTGATGCTATTCCAACATATTATTATGCAGTTGATCCTTCAGCACCAAGTTCAGCAATCAGCAGTGCTACCAAAATGATTTCATATTTGACTGGAGTTTACAACGATGAAGGAATTGCTCTTGATGCAACAGCACAATATGAATATGGATTTAAAGAAAAAGTAAATGATTTAGTTGCAAAGGATGGTGAAATTGCCAAAAATGATGAAGAAATCAATCGTATTGATTTTGAAGCTGCTGAAGTTAAGGCTGCAGTTGTTTCAGTTCTCAGAAAATTTAATAGCACAAAAACTGCAAGATCATTTGAAGATGACGAACTCAACATTTCTTATGCATCTTCAAAAGGCAAAGTTGTTTATATAAACACAATTAAGAATGGAGAATCAAAATATCTCTATAAGATTGATTTGTCAAAAGCTGGAGAAATCAAAACAGTAGCAGATTTTGAAGCTGCTTTGGCAGGTGCAACAGCATCAGATCTTACAGAAAGTATCAACTTGGATGTTTTGTTGAAAAAATATGATTTGTCAGAGAAAATCGAAGCATACAAAAAGGCATACGCAGCAGAAAATGGAATGGTTGCTCCAATCATGTTTGTTGCTAACCATAAGAATTTGATGGCTAAAGGTGACAATGAAGTTGAAATTGCTACTACTCTTATCGCAATTGGAAACAATGGTGCAAAGATTACTGAAACAAACATGACAAGTGTATCAGTCGCTGAAAACAAACCATATTCAATCAACGCAATGAATGCAGTTTCTATCTTTGGAAGTGACTTGGAAGGAATTGTTGATAATTTGGAAATCTATTCTAGAAGACAGGTTTCTGGAAATACAAAGACTTATGAAAACAACGAAATTCCAGTTGCTGAAGTAGAAAAACTTCAATTTGTTAAGACAAATGAGGATGGTAAAGGTTTTTAAAAATTTGTAAACATAAAGAAAAGGCAAGCTTTTATGCTTGTCTTTTTTGTTGGTTTGAAATACTTGGATAAAAAGTTTAAAGTTTGAGAAAAAAGTTATTGAAATTAGTGCTAGTTGTGTTTTGAAAATGAAAAAACTACGACAAAGAGAGAGGTCTTTTAAAATGGTGAGAAATCTTTAAAAGGGGAAATTAAACAAATTTGCAAATTTAGGTGGCACACTGATTTAAACACAAAGATAGAATTTGTTGAAATATAATTAAAGAAAAAAGCGAAGAGAGACCCTTGCTTTTTTATGTTAAATTGCTTGGTGCAGAAGATGGGATTTGAACCCATATAGTGTTGCCACCACAGGTACCTGAAACCTGCGCGTCTACCGTTCCGCCACTTCTGCAAATTCTTCTTTATTATATGTTTTATTTTATTTTATGTCAAGGAGAAAGACTTTGTTTTGTTTGAAGTATGCGGTAAAATCATTCAATTTACGCGATTTCGACAATAATTTTTGCTATACATTTGTCTTGCAGTGTGATTTTTATTTCTCCACATTCTGATGCAAAAATTTTCCATGTGTTCATGCCAATTTCAAGTTTTGATAGTATAATTGTTGTTGGTGCTTCAAAAATGCATTCTGACCAATCAGATAAAATTGATGATGTTAAACGGAAATAACAATTTGTATCTTTTGCGATTGTTATTTTGTTTTTATCAATTGTGCATCCTTTTTGATTAACAATTTCAAATTCAATATAATTTCCATTATTCTCATCTTCTGGGGTTGGTGTGTCTGGATTGTCATTGTTTTTATCATCATCTTTGTCGTCTGGCAAAGGAATTTTTGCTGTGATTGTGACAGAAATTGTGTGAGATGCAATTTGCTTTTGATAAGATGCGAACAATTTTATTGTCGTTTTCCCTTCTTCTATGGCTTGTAATGAAAAATTGTTGGCTGAAAGAATGTCTGGATTCTCAATTTCAAAATATACCAAAGAGTTTTTGATTGACACATTGTAAGTAAGTAGGGTTGTTTCTCCAACTTTCATTGTTATATCATTTGCGGTGATTGTTAACTCTGTAGAATTTTGGCTGTTATCTTTCCCGCATGATGATAGAAAAAATGTGGAGATGAATACACAAAAAATTGTCAAAATAATAGGAAATGCCAAAAATTTTGTTTTCATTTGCAAAATATAGCAAATTTTTCAAGATTATTGTTGAGAGTGACATCAATTTTGCGTCATTTTATTTTAATAATTGTGGTTGATATGATATAATTTGAGCATGGAAAATAAAGTTGTTGATATTTTTGATATATCATACGAAGGTGCGGGTGTAGGCAAATCTAATGGACAGGTAGTGTTTGTTCCTAAAACTTTGATTGGAGAAAAAGTTGAAGTTGAGATTTTGAAAGCAAATAAAAAATTTTTAATTGGGAAAGTTTCAAAATTACTTCAAGCAAGCAGTTTAAGGATTAAACCATTGTGCCCTTATTTTGATGTTTGTGGTGGCTGTGACTTTCAGCATTGTGATTACGAAACAGAACTTGAATTGAAAAAGAAAATTTTGCAAAAAGAATTCGATAAGTTGGGTTGTGGAGTTGATGTGGACATTGTTTCTGCACCGAATAGATTTTCTTACAGAAACAAGATTAAATTTGAAGTGAGAGATGGCAAGGTGGGATACTTCAAAGCAAAATCTCATGAGTTTTTTGAAGTGTCAAAATGTTCTATTGCTCTTGAAAAAATCAATGGTGTTTTGACAATTATAAGAGAGTTTTTGAAAGAAAACAATTTAAAAAATGTGAACAGTGTTTATGTGAAATGTTTGGATGAAAGTCTGGGAATTTGTTTCCTTTTTCCAAAAAATATTGAAAAAAACATAAAAAATATCAAAAAAATTGAAAAATTTGATGGTTTTTCTGTATTTTTTGCTTATGGTGATGTTTTGGAAGATGAAAAAACAAAGATTTTTTGCGTGTATGGAAATGAGAAACTTGAAAAAAGTTTTGATGGAAAAACTGTAAAATTTGATATTTCTGCCTTCAATCAAATAAATGATGATGTGGCAAAAATGCTTTATGATTTTGTGCTTGAGCAGATTGAAAATGAAAGGGTGATAAATGCATATTCTGGTCAAGGAGTTTTGTCTTATTTGCTTTCAAAAAAGGCAAAGTTTGTGTATGGAATTGAATATCAAAGGTCTGCGCACGAGTGTGCGGAAAATTTAATAAAAGACGAAACCGAATACAAAATTGAAAATGTGTGTGGCAAAGTCGAAGATTGTTTGAAGCCAATTTTGCAACGAGACAAGATAAATTCTGTCGTTTTGGATCCGGCAAGAGATGGGTGCAAAGAGTCGGTTTTGGATGAAATTTCAAACAGTCAAATTGGGAAAATCGTTTATGTTTCCTGCAACTTCTCTACTTTGGTTAGAGATTTGAAAATTTTGCAAGAAAAGTATAAAATTTTGCATTGTAGAATCTTCGATATGTTTCCTTGCACGGCGAATATGGAAACTGTCGTAATTATGGAAAGAAAAGGCACTTTTATGTAAGTGCTTTTTTGTTTGGTTTTAAACAAAAAATGGCACGCATATAATATTTAAAAAAATTTAACTATTTTTATTGACAAAAAATGGAAAATTTGATATCATGTATAATGTAATTTTTGAGATAAGTTTTTGACCGGAAGTTGCATGGTTTAGGGAAAGGAATAGTTGATGTCATTTTTGAAATCAAAAAGAATATTCAGTGTGCTTTTGATTGTCTTGGTTGCTGTTGCAACTGGTTTTTCTGTTGGGAAAATATATGTTGACAACATTGAAGTCCCAACAACTGTTTCGGCAAACGAAGAAGATGTAAGAGAAAAAGATACTGATGTAAAAAAATGGGTTGACAGAGCAAACGCAGGTGCGTCTGCCACTTCTTTTACGGCTGTCGAACTTTATAATATCGCAGAATACAAGCTTTATCATGCAAATAAATATAGCAAGATTATGACTGGTGTTGTTAACGCTCCTATGGGCATTAAACAACAGATGAGAAGTGAAAAATTTTATAACAATGGAAAGTTTGTTTACAATAAACTCAGTCCTTCTACTTCGAGCTTGTCTCCATCAATTTGCTCTCAAGTGCTTTATGATTCAAATATTCAAAAAATCAAAATCAATCCAAAAGGAGATTTTGACAAAAATTCTGAAATAATCAAGGGCATCTTTGATAAGAATAAATATCAAAATTATACCATAGAACAATATAAAACAACTTTCAATTCTGTTCCTACAAAGACATTGTCTTACATTGTATCAAGCATAACTTGTGCACAAAATAAACTTTCACCTGTCACAAAAAATAGTGACGGAACTTATACATTTGAGATTTCTATGGACGGAAACTATCTTGCTCTTGCGGGGCTCTATTATGCATATGAAATCAAATTTTCAAGCGGAATGGCGGATTATCCCAAATGGGTTTCTCTTAATATGACAGTTGTAATTGATGGAAATTTCAATTTTAAGACGATCAATTATAACGAAGTTTACAAGATGAATGTTTCTGGAATTGGAATGATGCAAGTTACTGATGTCTTTGTTGATAACTTTGATTTTGTCAATGTCCCAGATTTGACAGAATATTTGGAGGTGTTGTAATGGAACATTCTACCAAAAAACACCAAAATTTCTTTCCAAAAATGTTTAAATTGTTTTCAGTTTATATCATGTTGACACTTTCTGTTTTCTTCGGCTATGTTCAAATTTTTGGAGATGTAAAACCTTCAGAAATCACAATCCCTGATACTGATGCTGAAAGTGATTCTGCATTTGGAAAATTTGTTGAAAAACTTGCAAGTTTCCAAAATGTTGACACGGATTTTAATCTTGTTTTTGAAAATAAGGATATGAGCGTGGCTGCACAAGGGAACGTTGTTGTTGACATGGCTTCAAAAAATGTTGCGCTTGATATTGATTTGATTTACAATCAACAAAACTTTGACATCAAAGCGACTTATGTTTCTCCAAATTTGTATTTGACGGTTGATGAAAATGCTTATAAATTTGACACATCATTCTCTTTTGAAACGGGAGAGGTGGATTTTTCAAAAATTATTGACTTTGTTACTAAAAATTTTGATATTGATTTGAGTTTCTTGGATGATGTAGGAGAATTTTTGGGAATTGATTTCAAAAATTTTGACCCAGACACACTTATGAGCAAACTCAAAATTGAAGACAAAGAAGATACGGAGACCGGTGATGTTGAATTTGCCATCAGTCTTGGCAAGGCAGTAGGTGCCAAAATTTTGTGTGACAAAGATTTCAATATCAAATCAGCAAAATTGAAAGATATTCTTGTCAAAGGAAACACAATAAAATTTAGTGCTGATGTAAACAAAATGAACAAAGAAGACGTCATTGTAAGTTATGAAGAAACTGGTGACGAAATTGATATGTCTGGGCTTACACTTTACACAACTTATACTCAAAACTTGTTTAAAAACAATTTTGTGATTGGAAATGTTGTGGTTAAAGTTGGCGATGACAATTATAACGGAAAACTTTATTATGATGCTTCTGAAAATGTTAAGGTAAGACTTGAAACAGAATATGAAGGATTGCCAATCAGTTTGACTTATGCAAACGAGAATGTTTATGTTGAAGTTTCTGAATTGAAACTTTGTTTTGCAATTAAAGATTTTGACAAGTGGAATACCACAATTTCAGAAATTGTAGAGAAACAAACATCCAAAGAACTCGCAACGGTGCTTGAAGATTTGCTTAAACAATATGTAAATATAGATTTTGAAAATGCAAATGTTCAAGATATTGTTATGAAAGTTTTGGGTGAATGCTTTGCAAATTCTGATAAGATTTCTGATTATTTGCCTAGCGAAACAACTCTTGATGAAAACCAATTTGTTATGACTTGGTCAAATGGACTTGTGGTTAGATTTGAAAATGTAAATGAAACCATTTCTAGCGTTGGTGTCGTTTATAATGATGTTGATGTTAAGGCTGATTTCGAAATTGCACAAAGCGGATTTGATGTTGCTGGCGAATATTTTGATTTGACAAATCTTTTGCCTTTGTCAAATGTTGTTGACAAGATTTTGACTTCAAAACAAATGTCTGCTGATATGACATTGACTTATAAGAATCAAACTTTTGACGCTGTGGCAACTTTTGATTTCGCTGACAAAATTGTGGCGGAAATCAAAACAGAATTGTTTGGTGAAAAAGTAAAAGTTGTGCTCAATGACAATCAAATCTATATAGTTGTTGGAAAGGTTGTTATTGGCGGAGATATTGCAAATCTCAATTCTTATTTGACAAAAGTTGATGAAATTTTTGGAACAAGTTTGGCTGGCTATATAAATAATGGAAACAAAGACAATATTGATATTTCTGCAATCATTGGAAAAATTGCAGAAATTTTGAAAGATTTGAAACTTTCTAGCGAAGATGGAAAAGTTGCTGTAATAACATATCTTTCAAATGTTGCAAATGTGATTGTTACAAATGGAAATGTTGTGATTGGGTTTGAAGGGGAAGAAATCTCTGCAACTGCAAAAATTTATGCATCAAACAAAACTATTGAAATCCCTGAAGTTTCAACTGATGTAATAGATGATGTTTTGGCGAAAGTTGAAAACTTGAAAAAATATGTTGACGCAAAAGAATTTGCATTTGACATTGTTGGAACTTATAAAGAAACACAAATTGAAATGTCAATCAAGGCAGATTTGAACAATAATGTTTATGAAATCTCTGGTTTTGAAATTGGTGGAAATGTTTTGAATGTTAGATATGAAAATGGAGTTGTTTTTGTAGACTACGGACAAAACAAGTTGAAAGCAGAAGTTGAAAATGCAAAACAAATTGCAGAGATTGTTATGCAAATTGTTAAGGCAAATTCTCCTGCAGGAACAGAAAATGTGGCTGAAGATACAACAGAAGAACAAGCCATTGACCTTTCAAAAATTTTGACACAAATTTTTGGAGAAGATGTATCAAAACTTTCACTTGAAGAATTGATGCAAAAACTTGCAGTTGTTGTGAATGGTTCGCTTGATAATCTTGAAATTGGCGTTTCTTATAATGGACAAAAAGTTTTGACGGCAAATGTAAACGTTAAGTTTGAAGATAACAATTTTGTTGGTGCTGATGCTTCTCTTGAAGACATCAATTTGAGTGTTGTTAGAAAGACTTTTGCACTTGAAGAAATCGGTGCTGACGAATATTATGACTTGACAGCAAAACACAGTGGTAAGTTTGATTTGACATACACAAGTGGAGAAAAAAGCATTACAGTTACTGCTGACATAAAACTTGACTTGTCAGATAAGATTTATGCTTATGTTTCTATGGTTGTTATGGGCGAGAGTGTTGAACTTGTCGTTTCAAACAATTTGCTTTATGCTAAAATTGGCGAGATTGAAGTTAAGACAAACTTCAATTCTGCAAAAGAATTATATGAATATATAGTTGAGATTTTTGAAATTGTTATTCCTGGTGCAGATATTGATTGGGAAGAGATTTTGAATAAACTCGACCTTAATGGAACAAACATTTTGCAAATCGCGGGGCTTGATTTGTCAATTTCAGCAGAGGCGGTCAATGTTTCATACAAAGCAAATGACAATTTGAAAGTTGCGCTTAAACTTGAAAATGTCGATGTTGTTGAAATTAAAGAAATCCCTGAAAATGCAGAAGATTTGAAATCTCTTATTGGAAAGGCTGCAAGCATCAAAAAGATGATTTCAAAAGGATTTGTTGAATTTGGTTTCAAAGCAAATGTCTGGGGGCTTGATGTTGACGGCACACTCAAATATGCAAATGGAAATATTGAAATTTGCGATATGTTTGTTTGTGGTGAAAATGTTACAATTAGAATCCAAAACAACTTTGTATATTTTGCTTATGGCAATATGAAATTGCGCTTTGAGATTCCTAAAAATTCAGGTAATGAAAACAGTGCGAGCATGAAAGAAATCTTGCAAAAAATCACTTCTGACAACTTGGGAGTTGTTATTGACTTTGGTGTTTATGAAGAAATTTTGACAATGCTTAGAGATTATACACTTGAAGATTACAACACAAAATTGTTGCTTGACATTGCTGGTTCTTTGGATGAAATTAAGGTTTCAATTTCAAATAAGAAAGAATATTCAAATTCTGAAATTTTGAATGCAACAATCAATTTTGAAGGCGACAATCTCAAATCTGCTAGAATAAAACTTTACAGCAGTATTTGGGCGGAAATTACAATTAATGATGTTGAAAAATCTACAATGACACCATTCAATGAAGAAGACTATAAAGATTATGCAACTGATTTTGTTGAAGGAGTGTTAAATAGTCTTGAAGTTGAGAAAGATGTTTATGCATTTGCAAGTGACATTTCAATTAGATACAGCAACAATACATTCTATGGCAAACTTACAGCTATGCTTGTTGAAGATGAAAGCAAAGAAGGAATGCTTGGACATTATATTCCAATGGTTTCTGTGACGACGTCATCTTTAGGACTTAACAGTTATATTTATTTGCTTGGAAACGATGTTTATATTGATATAAATGGTTTGCAAATTACAGCTGATTTGACAAAGACAACAATTGAAGAAATTATGAATTTTGTCGAAGAAAACTTTGGTGTAAGTTTGTCTAGTGATGTCAAGGCAGCAGAAAAGGCAGTCGAAGTATTTAAAGTTATTCTTCCTGCCATTGACAAAATTAAAGGTGCTTGGATTTCAGATGTAGAAATAAGTTCAAATGGAGTTCAAGTAAATGTTGACAGCAGTTTGTGGTATAGCGAAAATGCTAGATTCTACGATATGGTTCTTCAAGCATTTATACAAAATTACAACAACACAATCGTGCCTACAAAGATTGTTTTGGGGGCAAACATTGACGACCCTAACACAACAACTTATGATGATTATAGTGAATATTTGTTGAAGAATGGCGATGCAGTTATCGAAACAGATGTTACAAACAGACTCAATTTTGCAGTATATTTGACAGATGTAACAGTTGGCAAATATGTCAAAGGACTTGATGAAATTTTTGTTGGAAAAGATTACAAAAATATTTCTGCATTGAAATCAAATTATGGAACAACAAATCTTACTGATTATAATTCATATAAGGTTGTTTTGGATGCAGTTAAGGCTGTTTATGACTACGGTATGTCAATGCAATATCAGGCAAGAGTCGATGTCTCTATGGCAGGTGAAACATCAACAAAGGTTGGCGGAAACATCGTTGTTGCTGTTATTGATGATGTAGAACAAAAAGCCCAATTCAAACTCTTTGATAATAAGATTTTGAGGGTTCATGGCGATCTTGACATTTACACAAATTTTGGTGCACAAAACCAAGTTTTGCATCAATTATCAATTTTGTATGACAATTATGATGCTGGACTTTTTGCAACATATTCTCATGGTGACCACATTGGAAAGAATAATTTCAAAGCGAAAATTTCAAATGCACACATGAGTGACATTGTTTCAATGATTGTTAAGTTTGCAAATTTGAAACTTAGTGAAGAAATGAATAGTGCTCTCAATTTGAGTGAATGTCCAACAGATTTTAGATATTTGAGAAGTTTGCTTGGCATGACAAAACATGTATCTGATGGTGAAGTGTCAGAAGTTGACAAAGTTTTGTCATCAGTTACAGAGATGACAAAGATTTTGAAAGAAATTAAACTTGAAAAGACTACTATTGAAGGTAGCGAATTGTTTGAAACAAAACTTTCTGCGAAGATTTTGTGGGAAGGGGAAATAGCAAGTGTAGCAATCATTTTGAGAGAAGAAAAAGCTGAAGACGGAACAGTTAAATTGGTTTTGAGAGAAATTTCAGTTGAAAACTTCAACTTTGGTGGAAGTGCTATAAATGCAAAGATTACTCTTCAAGATTATAATGCAAACAATTTTGATTATGACACAAGTGCAAAGCACATCGATTTCAGTGAAGTATCATCATTTATGAATGTGGCTGTAAACACTTTGAATACAAAGGGATTTAGCTTCACTGGTTCTGCTGATGTTGCTATTGGCTCTTGGGATGCAATTACAGTAAATTATGACTTGTTTGCATCACTTGATGATGAAGGAAAAGTATATTTGTATTTTGAATTGGATGTTCCTTCATTTGCTGATGTAACTTATGACTTGGGTGGTTTCGGATCAACTTATACTTATTATTCAGCTGGCGTTGGATTTGATAACAGAATATCAGTGCTTGAATATAAAGATGGTGTTTTGAACGTTACTCAAACAACTTACGGATACAAGAAAAATGCATTTGTATCAAAAGAGACAAAGGTTAAATCTTGGAGCCATAATGCAGACCAAATCGGAAATGATATAATGCAAATTATGGCAGAAGCACTTGGACTTACGGACACTGTTTATGATGCAATCAAAGGACTTGTTGCAAGCATGAACCCAAATCCATCTTTGGAAGAGACAATTTTGGGATTTGCAAAAGTTAGTGACGGTTACACACTCAGACTGGATGGCGAGACATTGACAGGAAGCAGCAGTTTCAGAGACTTTGATGTAAAACTTGGATTGTCTAACATTTATTATGATTATGATGGAAAGGCATATCAATTTATTGATAGTGTTACAACAAATATCAATATCTCTGATTTTGTGAAGATTCCAGTAAACTTGAAATCAACAAATTCAGGAACAAGTTATACTACTGGATATGGCAAAGAAATTTACACGAATGACTATTATAGAAAGATGAGTATTGATGCTTCTAGATATTTGAAAGTTTACTTTGCAAATTGTTATAATGCAGAATTTAACTCATCTATGCTTATTACTGGTGACAAAATTGTATTCCCAAATCTTACAACAAGAGAAGATACAAAGGGTGACGTAACAACATATTATCAATTTGATGGCTGGTATAGAGATTCAACATTCAAAAATGCTGTAGATAGTGATGTCTATATGGGAAGCGAAGAACTTGTCTTCTATGCAAAATGGAAAGTGACAAAGGTTGTAAAAACTTGTGCATTGAATGTTTATGACGGAGAAACTTTGATAAAAACAATCCGTATTGAATCTGGTGATACGATTGACCTTTCTGAAATTCCTGGTGTAAATGAAGATACAAAGTTCTATTATGATGCACTCTATACAAGAGAAGTAAATGATTTTGTAATGCCAGAAAATGACCTCAACATCTATATCAGAAACAAATATACAGTAACTGTTGTAAGTGATTATGGCAATGCAGGATTTGTTTATTCAGGCTATCAAGGCGAAGCACTTGTCTTGCCAACTCAAACATCATATGTTGAAGATGATGGAAATGTAAGAACAACTTACACATTTACGGGTTGGAGTGAAGAAATTTCAAGTGTTCCAAACAGAGATGTAACAATCACTGCAAATTGGGTTGCTGAAACAAAACACTATTATACAATTTCATTTGATTTGAGATGGTATATTGTTTTCGATACAGTAGATGGTAGTGCATGGAAAGATGCTCCACCTGCCATAGCATCTGAAAAATTGCTTGAGGGAACAGTAATAGACTTAAATCAAGATAAGTATAAAGTAGTTGGTAGGGCATATACAAGTGCAGTAAGACCTAAAAAGTATATAGACTGGTCGACAAAGGAATATTTTAAAGCTACATCTTGGGGAACATCAGCTTGGGCTGATTATACTAAGAAAGGAAGTGGATTTACAAGTTATACAGTTATAGGAAATCAAACACTATATGCATGCTGGGAAAAACAATAATAAAAAACATATCAATTTCTTGATATGTTTTTTTGTTTTATACTTTGTGTCACAAATGTTTTTTGACATCTTTAAAATCAATTGTGAATTAGAAATGTTCAAAAAATTGCTTTGCGGATTTAATTTTTTTGTGATTTCAAATCTTTCATATCGAAAGGTTTTGAAAGTTCTTGTTTATATCTTTCAATTGTTTCATCATCAAGACGAGCGAAAAGTGGCTTAGGCAAGTTTACTTTATGAGACTTTGGAATGTTTATTTTTGAAGCATCTTCCCATCTATCAGCATCATCTGGACGACCCTCAAATGCCAATTGTTCTGACCAAATTTGAGCGGTTTTGTTAGGTATAATAGGGCTTGCAACAATTGCCAAAGATTTTGCCATGTTTAAACACAAATAAAGAACTTTTTTTGCGCCTTCAAAATCTTCATTTTTAATCATTGTCCAAGGTGCAGATTTTTCAAGATATGTGTTTCCAATGCTTGAAAATCTCAAAATCTCTTTGTAGGCAGCCCTGAATTCTGTTTTTGCAAACAAATCAGCAATTGTGTTTGGGCAGGTCTCTATTGCTGCGACCATCTCTTTGTCATTATCATTCAATGAGTCTTTGATGACATTGAAGTCTATTCCAAGTTCTCCAGCAAAATTTTTGTTTATCATGTTGAGAGTGCGATTGAAGAAGTTGCCATATTTGCCTACAAGTTCCGCATTAGTATTAAGTTTAAAGCCTTCATATGTGAAGTCGCTATCTTTGCTTTCAGGGGAAATAGATACCAAATATGCTCTCAAGGCATCAATATCTATATCGCTGTCAAGAAGAGTATTGCAGAAAATTCCAATTTTCTTTGATTTTGAGAATTTTTGCCCTTCAAAGTTCAAGAAATTGAATCCAACGACATTTTCTGCCAAATTATATTTCTTGCAAGCAAGTTCCATACTTGGGAAGAATACTGCATGGAAGTCAATGTTGTCTTTTCCAATAAAGTTATAAATTTTGCATTCAGGGTTTTGCCAGCGGTCTTTAACCATTTCGTCTCCACCAAGTTCTTTTGTAATTGAGATGTAGCCGATAGGTGCGTCAAACCAAACATAGAAAACTTTGTCTTCAAATCCCTTGAGAGGAACTTTTATTCCCCAAGGAATGTCACGTGTGATACAACGAGGCTTCAAACCTTCTTTAAACCACTTGTTTGTCATGCTGTAAACATGTGGACGCCAAATATCTTTTTTACTTTCAACCCATTTTTGAAGTTGTGGTTGAAGTTTGTCAAGACAGATGTAAATATGTTTTGTTGATTTTTTTACTGCTTTTTCACCACAAAAACTACATTTTGGATCAATCAAATCATCAAGTTCGTAAGTTTTTCCGCATTTGTCACATTGGTCACCATAAGCTTTTTCATATCCACAGAATGGACATGTTCCATAAACAAAACGGTCAGCCAATGCCGTGTGGTCATGTTCGCAGTAAAGCATTGAGCTTTCAAGTTCGGTTGTGTAACCATTTTTGTAGATTTCATTAAAGAAATCAATAGTTGTTTCTTCATGTGTTTTTGTGTTTGTTCCGCTGAAAATATCAAATCCGATATCAAGTTTTTTGGCAATTTCTTTTACTTTTCCGTTCATAAGAGAAATAAATTCTTCTGGTTCCATGCCAATTTCTTTTGCAGACATATAACTTGTTGTTCCGTGGTCGTCAGTTCCGCTAACATAAACAACATCGTTTCCAACAGTTTTATTAAATCTTGTAAAAACATCTCCCGGCAACCAGCATCCAACAATATGACCAAGGTGCGGCAAGCCATTTACATACAATAGGGCAGATGTAACTAATATTTTTTTTCTTTTCTTTTCCATTGTTTTATCCTTTTTTATTAAAATTGTTATTTTTATAGTAATTTTTTGCAAATTTACTACATTTTTCATGATTTTTATGATTTTTGCTTAAAATTTAATTTAAAATTTGTTTTTGCAAAGCATCACATTCGGTCACTTTTAATTTCTTTAACAATTTCTTCCAAGGTAAGTTTGTTTTGGACAGAAGTTTGCATGTTTTTTAATGTATATTGTTGAGATTTTACTTCATCTTCTCCAACAATCAAAACATATTTGACAGCTCTTCTGTTTGCTTCTTTCATTTTTGATTTGAATGATTTGTTTTCATAGAGACAGTCTGCTTTTATACCATTTTCACGCAATGCAGATGTGATTTTTAATCCATCCATCAAAGTTTCATCAAAAGTGATAATTGCACATTCTGTTTCGTTTGTTTTTGACAAATCAAAGTAGCCTTCTTTCATCAAAAGGTCATAAAGTCTTGTCACACCAACGCTCATTCCAACGCCAGGCATTTTTGTTTCTGAAAAGTAACTGCAAAGATTTTCAAATCTTCCGCCACCACCAACAGCACCAAGTGATTTTTTGTCTTTTAAAAAGCCTTCAAAAACTGTGCCTGTATAATAGTTGTGTCCACGAATGATTGAAAGGTTGTAAATCATAGAAGTGCAGTTGAATGCTTTTAAATAACTATCAACTTCCAAGAGTTCTGAAAGTCCAGTCTGGAAAAGTGGATTTTGAGAGAAATTCTTTAATTTTTCTTCAATTTCTTCTGCATTTCCTTGAGTTTTTGTCAAGTTTATGATGTTTTCGCTTTCTTTTTCAGAAAGTCCAATTTCTTTAAGTTGATATATTGCTTCGTCAAGTGGAATCTTTTCAAGTTTGTCCAAAACAATCAAAATGTCTGTTGTTTTGTCTTCTTTTCCAATTTCTTGAATGTAACCAGCAATGATTTTGCGGTTTGAAACATTGATTTCAACTTCAAGATTCAATGCTTTGAAGCATTTTTCAAAAAGTTTAATACATTCTGCATCAGCAATCAGAGAAAGAGTTTCATTTCCAATAATATCTGCGTCACATTGATAAAATTCTCTAAATCTTCCTTTTTGTGGACGCTCGCCACGATAAACTTTTCCGATTTGATATCTTTTGAATGGAAATGAGAGTTCGTTTTTATACATAGAAACAAAGCGGGCAAGTGGCACAGTGAGGTCATATCTCATGCACATGTCAGTGTTTCCTTTTGTGAAACGATAAACTTCTTTGTCTGTGTCCCCACCGCTTTTTGCAAGTAATGTTTCGCTATATTCAAGCACTGGGGTGTCAAGGGGAACAAAACTGTTTGCTTTAAAAACATTTTCGATTGTGTCGAGCATGTTTGAAAAGACCATTTGTTCTTTTGGCATTAACTCCCAAAATCCTTGCAATTTCTTTGGAACAATAAGTTTTGAATTGCTCATTTTTTCTCCTAATTTTTCTTGATTTTTTATATGTCATTTTAATACAAATTTCGATTGTTTGTCAATGAATTTCTTGTTTTTATGAGGCATAAGTTGTGCACATTTATTTTCCACTTATCCACAAATTTATAAATATTCATAACTATTCATGATTATACAAGTGGGGCAAAAGTGGTTAAAATGTGTGAAAACCACACGAGTTATCCACATTTCCACATTTTTGTGGACAATTATTTCAAAAAACTGTAGATTTTGATATGATTTTGATAAATTAAGTGGTTAAAATCTAAAAATGCAAAACAGACAAACTTTCGTCAATTTTGTATAATTTTTGATAGCGGTTTTTGTTTATAAATTTTCTTGAATTTTATGCAAAATATTTGTATATTCATTCATTAAAATTTTTCTGATTTTTTTGTTAAAAATTTGCTTGGTTTACCATCGCTTAAAAAGTAAAGTTTGTGTAGTGCTCTTGTTGCCGAAACATAAAGAAGATTTCGGTCAAGTTCGTTGTGATAAACTTCTTGTGTGGCAAATGGAACAATCACACAGTCAAATTCAATTCCCTTTGCATTTGCTGGGGTGGTTATCAATTTTTTTGAAGTTGACTTCATATTGTCCATTTTTTTGAATTTTTTGATTATGTTGCTTTCTTTTTGAAGTTTTTCAATTTCTTCTTGTGATTTGCAAATTATGGCAATGCTTTGATTTTTGGTTAAAGGATTCTTTTCTCGTTCTGCCAAAATCTTTTCAATTTCTTTTGAACAACTTTTTGTTTTGATGCATTCAACTTCTTCGCCTTGACGATTTACATTGTTTGCAATGTGTTTGCCCAAAATCTTTTGTGAGAACATTGAAATTTCAAGTGTGCTTCTATATGACTTTGTCAAATATTTGATTTGGGCTTTTGTCAATTTTGCGAGCATAGTGAGATAAGATGGAGTAAGTGTGCGGTCTATACTTTGGTAAATGTCTCCAAGATAAAGTTTTGAGCATTTCCAAATCTTGTCAAAAAGATAAAAATGGCATGGTGTGTAATCTTGCATTTCGTCCACGATGACATATTTCGCATCAAAGTTGTTTTTTAGACCAAACAAATTTTCTTTGATAAGCAAAACGGGCGCAATATCATAAGCACCGATTGAAGAAATCTCTTCAAGTTCGATGCTACGCAAAAAGAGATTGTAAATTCTCAAAAGGTCTGTCGTGATAAATGTGTTGTATAAAAGTTTCTTTGCACGCTTAACCAAATCAGTGTGATTGTTTTCAGAAACTTTAAATCGGTCAGCGATATTTTCAGCCAAAACATCAATTCTTTTGTAGATTGGAAGTTTTTGCAAGCGGTTGAAATATATGTCTTGGATTTCGTCTTTTGAAAGAACAACATCACCAAATGCAAATGTTTTTGGAATAAACAAATTGCAGATATCTCTGTTGAGGAAGTTTTTAAGTTCGGTCAAAAACTCAAAACTTGATTTGATGGCAATGTTTTCAAAGTCTTTCTGCGTTTGTTTGCTGATAACTCTTTCAAGCATTTCTTCTCTTGATTCAAATTCAATCCCCAAGAGTCTTTTTGCCATGTTGGCAAAGGTGGTTGTGAAAGGTTTATCTTCACCAAGTGAAGGCAAAACATCGTCAATATAATCTGCAAACAATGCAGAAGGCGACAATATCAAAATGTCTTCACTTTTAAGTTGATTTCTATACTTATATAATAGGTAAGAAACTCTGTGCATTGCTATTGATGTTTTTCCGGAGCCTGCAACACCTTGAACAATAGTGTTTTCAAAATCGTCTGCACGAATCAAAATGTTTTGTTCTTTTTGGATTGTTGAGACAATGTCATGCATTTTTGATGTTGCATTTTTTGAAAGTTGTTCCATCAAAATATCATCATCAATAACCATTTGATTGTCGATAAAATATTTTATAGCACCTTTTTCAATTTTGAATTGGCGTTTTAAAGAAAGTTCGCCTTTAATTTCGCCTTCTGGGCACAGGTAACTAGTCTTCCCTGAAACATCGTCATAATAAAGGGAACAGATATCTGCTCTCCAATCGTAAACGAGATTTTCGTTTTCTCCATTTTGAACGAGACCCAAGCCTATATAATATGGTTTTGGAGCAGTGTCTTGTGCTGTTTTGAAATCAAAACGACCAAAATATGGATTTTTTCTTTGTTTGAGAAGTCGTCTGTCTTCCTTTTCAAGGCTTAAGTTTTGTTGTTCGAGATTTTCAATTTGCAAGTTGACTTCTGCGAGCTCGTCCGAATCCGTTTTTATGTCATAATAGTTTTCAGCAAAGTAATTTTTGAATTTTGCAATGCTGTTTTCATTTGATTTTATCTTTTTCCTATCAATCTCTCTGATAGAGTCAATTTCTTTGATAGTGTTTTCAAGATAAAGTTTTTCCTGTTCGATTATCTTTTTGTCCATGTTTTGTTCTCCTTATAAAATGGACGCAAAATGAGAGGGCTATTCAAAGTCCTCGTCATTTTTTATATAAGCACTGTTGTCAATTTCGTTTTCATTTGAAACTTCATTTTCAGCAGTATTTTCATTTTCTACTTCAGTTTCGGGTTGTTGTTCTGTTTCTGATGTATTTTCTTCTTCATCTTTTGCAGCAAGAGCAACGCTTGTGATTTTGGCATCGTTTTTAAGTCTCATAATTCTAACGCCTTGGCTTACTCTTGAAAATTGACTGATGTTTTCGACATGGGTACGGATAATAATTCCGCTGTCGGCAATCATCAAAAGGTCACAATCTTCGTCAATTTGTTTCAAAGCAACAAGTTTGCCAGTTTTTTCGTTGAATATTCCAGCTTTAACACCACTTCCGCCACGTTGTTGAAGTCTGAAATCGTCTATTGGTGTGCGTTTGCCGTAACCATTTTCTGTGATTGTGATGATGTTTGAATTTTCATGAACAATTGCCATGTCAACGATATAGTCTTCTTCAGCAAGTTTCATGCTTCTTACACCTTGGCTGTCTCTTCCAACAGCACGAACATCTGTCTCATTGAAACGGATACATTTTCCATCATGAGAAGCCATCAAAATGTCATCTCTGCCAGATGTGATGTCAACACCGATAAGTTCGTCACCTTCGACAAGTTTGATGGCAATCTTTCCTACTTTTCTGATGTTTTCATATTCAGAAAGTGCAGTTTTTTTGATAAGACCGTTTTTTGTAGCCATAATCAAATTGCCTTTTGAATCTTTCTTGAGTGGGATGATTGCGTTGACTTTTTCACCAAGAGAAAGTTGAAGCAAGTTGATGATAGCTCTTCCTTTTGCTTGTCTTTGTGCCTCAGGAATTTCATAAGCTTTTGCACAATAAACTTTTCCAAGGTTTGTGAAGAACAACAAATCATCATGTGTTGAAGAAACAAACATGCGTTCTACAAAGTCTTCATCTTTTGTCTTGTGGGCGGTGATACCAACACCACCTCTGTTTTGAGCCTTATATTCGTCTGCTGACATACGTTTGATGTAACCCATGTGTGTCATAGAAACGATAACATCTTCTTCAGCAATCAAGTCTTCAATGTCGATTCCACCCATATCCATGCTAATTTCAGTTTTACGAGCGTCACCAAATTCTTGTTTAACTGCTTCCAAATCATCTCTAACAATCTTCAAAACTCTTTCAGGTTTTGCCAAGACGTCTTTAAGGTCGGTGATTGTTGCTTCCAAAGAAGCCAATTCTTCGTTCAATTTTTCAACTTCCAAACTAGTAAGTTTTGAAAGTTTCATTTCCAAAATTGCATTTGCTTGGATTTCGTCCAATTCAAATTGAGAAGTCAAGTTTGTTATTGCGTCTTGCTTGTCTTGAGATTGTTTGATAACTCTGATAACTTCATCAATGCTTGCAAGAGCGATAACCAAACCTTTTACAATATGTTCTCTCTCTTCAGCTTTTTTAAGGTCAAATCTGGTTTTTCTAACAACAACTTCTTTTTGGTGTTCGAGATAATAATAAAGCATTTCTTTGAGGTTTAATGTCTTTGGAACGCCATTTACAAGAGCAAGCATGATTATGCCGCTGCTTTGTTGGAGCATTGTGTGTTTATAAAGCAAGTTGAGCACGACTTGGGCGTTTGCATCTTTTTTGATGTCAACAACGACTCTAAGCCCATCTCTGTCACTTTCATCTCTAAGGTCGCTGATGCCTTCGATTTTTTTGTTTTTAACGAAATCAGCAATTTGAGAAATGAAACGTGCTTTGTTTACTTGATATGGAAGTTCTGTAATAATAATTCTTTGTCTACCATTTGATTGTTCGTCAATCTCTGCACGACCTCTAACCAAAATTCCGCCACGGCCAGTTTTGTAAGCGTGTTTAACAGCCGTTCTACCCATGATTATGCCACCAGTAGGATAGTCAGGGGCAGGAATGATTTTGATAAGGTCATCAATGTCAATGTCAGGGTTGTCAATGAGTGCTTGAACACCATTGATAACTTCTGTCAAGTTGTGTGGTGGAATGTTTGTTGCCATACCAACAGCGATACCGTCAGCACCATTAACCAAAAGGTTTGGAAATCTTGAAGGCAAAACTGAAGGTTGCATCAAAGTGTCATCAAAGTTTGGATAGAAATCAACAGTTTCTTTGTCGATATCTTGGAGCATAAGTCCAGCAATCTTTGAAAGACGTGCTTCTGTGTAACGTTGAGCAGCAGGTGGGTCTCCATCCACAGAACCGAAGTTTCCGTGTCCATCAACAAGTGGATATCTGATTGAGAAATCCTGTGCAAGTCTTACCAAAGCGTCATAGATAGAACTGTCGCCGTGTGGGTGATATTTACCCATAACTTCACCGACAATTCTGGCACTTTTTTTGTGTGGCTTGTCATAGAAATTGTTGAGTTCGCCCATAGAAAACAAAATTCTTCTATGAACAGGTTTCAAACCGTCTCTAACATCAGGAATCGCTCTTGAAACGTTTACCGCCATAGCATAAGCAACAAACGATTTTTTGAGTTCGCCAACGACTTCAATAGGTTTGATTTTCTCGTTCTCAAACAATTCTTTTAGATTTTTTTTCTTTTCTTCGTCTTCTCTTTTACTCATCTTTTCCCTCGATTTGCAAATTTAAATTATGTTTTTTCACTCTTTCTTGACCACGAGCAAGTTTAAAATCTTCAACTTTTGTGACTTCATCTAGACAGTCAAACATATAAATCAATTCCTCAATACAAATTTTGACATCGGCAATTTCTTCAATAATGTTCTCTTTCAATTTTTCTTTTTCTTCTGGTGAACAGTTTTCGCTTTTGCGTTTGTATTTGCAGATAGCTTTTGTAAGTTCACTCATTTCTTCAATGGCAAAATTGAATTGTGTATCTGCACCAAAGGTGTCCAAGAAGTCTTTGTAATAATGTGCGTCTCTCATGCTTTTCTCCTAAACATCAAGGTCTGTGACAAGAGTTGCATTTTCTTCGATAAATTGACGTCTAAGCTCTGGATCTTCACCCATAAGTTGACTGAAGAGCTTGTCTGCTTCGATGGCGTCTTCCATTGTGATTTTAAGAAGGATTCTGTGTTCTGGGTTCATTGTTGTTTCCCAAAGCTGTTCTGGGTTCATTTCACCAAGACCTTTATATCTTTGAAGGGTTGTGCCCTTTCTTCCATTTTCTTCAAACCAAGCATTGAGTTCGTCATCAGTATAGAAATAGTGTTCTTCTTTTCCACGAGTAACTTTATAAAGAGGTGGTTGTGCCGCATAAACATGTCCATTTTCGATAAGTGGGCGCATAAAGCGGAAGAAGAATGTCAAAAGCAGAATTCTGATGTGAGAACCATCGACATCGGCATCGGACATACAAATGATTTTGTTGTAACGAAGTTTGCTTTCATCAAAATCGTTTCCTGTGCCAGCACCAAAGGCCGTTATCATTGCACGGATTTCTGCATTTTCCAAAATACGGTTAAGTCTTGCCTTTTCAACATTCAAAATTTTACCACGAAGAGGCAAAATTGCTTGGAATCTTCTGTCTCTGCCTTGTTTTGCAGAACCGCCGGCTGAATCACCTTCGACTATATAAATTTCGCAAAGACTGCTATCTTTTTCACTGCAATCAGCAAGTTTTCCAGGAAGAGTTGTGTTTTCAAGCACACTCTTTCTTCTTGTAAGTTCTCTCGCATTTCTTGCTGCATCTCTTGCTCTTTGAGCGGTGATGCTTTTCATAATGAGTTCTCTTGCTTCATTTGGGTGCTCTTCCAAATAATCCCCAAAGGATTCTTGCATAGCCTTGTAAACAATCGTTCTCATTTCGCTGTTTCCAAGTTTTGTCTTTGTTTGCCCTTCAAATTGAGGCTCACGGAGTTTAACGGAGATTACTGCTGTGATCCCTTCTCTGCAATCTTCTCCAGACAATTTTTCGTTTTCTTTTATGATTTTGTTTTTAACGGCATAGTCGTTTATAACTTTTGTCAAAGCGTTTTTGAAACCATCAAGGTGAGTTCCGCCTTCTTCTGTGTTGATGTTGTTTGCATAAGTGTTGATGATTTCGTTGTATGAGTCGTTGTATTGGAAACATACTTCAACTTCATTTACGACTTCACCTTTGTCATTATGATTAAATTTGTTGAAATAAACAGGGTATGACAAAAGTGTTTGTTTGTTTGTGTTGAGATAGTTTACAAATTCAACAATTCCGCCTTTAAATTCAAATCTATCACTTCTTTCTTGTCCTTCACGTCTGTCAGCCAAAGTGATGACAAGTCCTTTGTTTAAGAATGCAATTTCACGGAAGCGGTTTTTAAGGTTGTCATAATTAAATTCAACAGTTTCAAAAATTTCTGGATCTGGCCAGAATGTAACGGTTGTTCCTGTTTTGTCTGTGCTTCCAATGACTTTGAGTGGTGCAAGTGAACGACCTCTTGCAAATTCAATAAAATGATGTTTGCCATTTTGATAAACATCAACAGTAAGTTTTGTTGAGAGTGCATTTACGCAGGATACACCGACACCGTGAAGACCACCGGAAATTTTGTAGCCTTCGCCACCAAATTTTCCGCCAGCATGCAACTTTGTCAAAACGACTTCAACTGCGCTTTTTCCTTCTTTTGGGATAATGCCAGTTGGGATACCACGACCGTTATCGACAACAGAGCAAGAACCGTCTGCATTGATGATGACATCAATTTGTGTGCAGTAGCCAGCCAATGCTTCGTCAATAGAGTTGTCCACAACTTCCTGAACAAGGTGATGGAGTCCGTGGGTATCAGTAGAGCCGATATACATGCCAGGACGCTTACGAACAGGTTCAAGCCCTTCCAAAACTTGAATTTCACTGGCGTCATATTTTACGCTCTTTGAGAGTTTTTCTTTTTCTTCGTTTTCAAGTTGTTGTTCTTCCAAATTTTGAGAAGATTCAACATTTTCGGTTTGGTTTTCTGGCATATTTTCAATCTTGTTTTCTGCCATGTTTTCTGTTTGATTTGTTTCCATTTCTAAACTATTTCCTTTATATATAATATATA
>ERZ779888.651-NODE-651-length-40133-cov-4.815360_pt1 | contig 40133 bp, 32 predicted proteins | sample MGYA00511245_ERZ779888 | MGnify/ENA primary metagenome ERZ779888 (study PRJEB29588, sample SAMEA2155255) | human gut metagenome | biome: human gut; feature: human-associated habitat; material: faeces | place: Denmark | collected 2008/2010 ...
CTTGCATGTGTTAAGCACGCCGCCAGCGTTCGTCCTGAGCCAGGATCAAACTCTCCATAAAATTATGAAGAACCTTGATTGGCTCTAAAAATCTTTTTTGGCCTGAACTTCAAAATGAAGCTCAGTAAAGAAATTGCCGATTGCTTATGTTCATAATCAATCGATGTTTTAATAACATCTGGCTTGAATCACAAATGATTCATGTTGCATTGTTTAGTTTTCAAAGAACAACTTTGTCTTTCGAAGCTCTCTCGCTTCAAGCGACTCATTTATTATATCGCAGCTTCTTCATTCTGTCAAGAACTTTTTTCTTTTCATTTTGAAGATTTTGGCGTTCATGAAATTCGTGAGCGGCTTCCGGTCAAGGAGCTTCATCTCATTTCTTTCATGTCGGCCGGTGTCTTGCGGCGACTTGTATTATATTACAGGAAAGCCCTGCGTTTGTCAACATCATTTTGTAAAAAGATAAAAGAAATCCTCATCACTTAGACATGTAATGAGGATTTCTCCAATATTTGCTATTGCGTCAACCTATGGAGTTGTTTGGAGCTAACTTACGATGGACCTTCTGTATAGGATGCCCGTAAAGTCCTTCTGCTTTTTTGAATACATCAATGTACAATAACATTACGTGTCTTTTTCCTTCAGAAAAAACAGGCTGTCCCAAGAAGGAACAGCCTGTCCGCTAAGTTATAAATCAGTCCTGAATGTTTGTAATGATGCGGCCGAGACGCGTACCGGAGAAGAGGTTCCACGTCCATTTGATGGCAACGGTGAAGTTGGCATGGGCACCAGCGAGGCGCAGGAGATGAACGAACATCCATGCGCACCAAGCGAGGAAGCCCGTCATCTGCGGATTGATTTTCGTCTTGTCGACAACGGCTTCGCCGCGGCCAATCGTCGCCATGGAGCCGAGGTCTTTATAATGGAAGGTAGCAAGGTCATTCTGACCGCGGATGAGCTTCATGATGTTGTCATGAGCCGTCTGTGCCTGCTGCATCGCAACCGGTGCAACCGTCGGCAGCGGGCGTTCCGTGCCGTGCTGGTAATGGGCGCAGTCGCCGATGGCAAAGACGCAGTCACTGCCTTCAACCTGCAGTTTCTCGTTGACGATGATGCGGCCGCCGCGGTCCACTTCACCGCCGCAGTCCTTGATGAACGGCACGGCCTTGACGCCTGCAGCCCAGATGACTGTAGCTGTCGGAATCGTGCTGCCGTCCTTGAGCTTGAGTTCCTGACCGTCATAATCCACGACCTGCGTGTTCAGCATGACATCGACGCCTTTCTTGCGCAGGACCTTGACGGCATGCTCACGCAGGTTCGGGGCAACCATCGGCAGGACATTCGGCGTAGCCTCGATGAGCTTGACCGAGACTTCGCTGAAATCGAGATGATGGAATTCTTTCTGCTGAACGCCAAACAGCTCAGTCAGTGCACCGGACTCCTCAATGCCCGTCGGGCCGCCGCCGACAACGACAAATGTCAACATGCGGCGGCGCTTCTCGGGGTCTTTTTCCTTATTGGCACGCTCGAACATATGCAGCACGTGATTGCGGATATGCAGGGCCTCCTGCAGTGTCTTCATGCCATAGGAGTTTTCCTCCACCGATTTCATGCCGAAGTAATTCGTCGTTGCACCAGCAGCAAGAATCAGATAATCGTATGGGAGCTCACCATGATTCGTCAGCAGGACTTTGCGCTCCTGGTCCACCCCCTGTGCTTTTGCCATGAAAAATTCCACATTCTTCGTCTTGCGGAAAAAGGAACGGACCGGATAAGCAATTTCATCCGTGTCAAGCACAGCCGTCGAAACCTGATACAGGAGCGGCTGGAACAGCTGAAAATTATGACGGTCAACTAAGGTGACGTCAACATCCTCTTTCGCAAAAAGCTTCGCCAGCTTGACGCCGCCAAAGCCTGCACCAACAATAACGATACGCGGTTTTTTCTGATCTGCCATGATAAGTCCTCCCCTAAGACAATCTCTGCGAATAAATGCACAATTGTAGTGAAAGTGAAAAAAATAACTTTATCCCGCAAAAAAAAGCGAGATTACGTGCTCTGCTTTCACGTATTCCCTAGACCCAATCCAGATAATCCGCAAGAACGTGCTTTTTTTAACTTATCAATTTGCAACCCTATTGCCCTTATCAGATTATCTGACTTTTATAATAGCACGTTCCCTATATATTGCAAGAACTTTTGCGTATTTTTTCACAAAGTTATTATTTCGCATCATTTTTCTGTCTATTTTGATTTTGTTTCTGCTTCCTGCATCATGAGTATGTATTTCATGCATAGAAGGAATAACAAAATGGCCTGCCATCTGGCAGGTCTGATTCATCATAGAAATGCCCCTCAGTAGCGTCTGCGTTTCACCGACGAGGCAAAACCGAGCTGTTCACGGTATTTCATGACCGTACGACGCGAAAGAGACATGCCCTGCTCCTTGAGCAGGACGCAGAGCTTCTGGTCAGAAAGAGGCTTTCGTGCGTCTTCTGCCTCGATAAGCTTCTGAATGGCCGCTTTGGCCTGCGCGGCTGCGACTTCTTCCCCATCGGCTGACCTGACGCTGCGCGACGTGAAGAACGTACGCAGGGCAACGAGGCCGTTGGGCAGTTCGGCGTATTTATTGGCCACGGCACGGCTGACGGTCGATTCGTGTACGCCGATGGCATCGGCAACGTCCCTCATCGTCATGGGCCGCAGGAAGGCCGGTCCCTTCGCGAGGTACTCCGGCTGGCGGCGCACGATTTCCTCGACGACATGGCGGATGGTTGTGCGGCGCTGCTCGATGCTGTTGATAAGCCACGAAGCCGCATGCAGACGGCTGGTGATGTATTTCTTTGTCATTTTGTCAAATGCGTCTGCCTGACGATAAAGCGCGGAGATATGGAGCTGCGGTACATCGCCGTCTTCGAGCTCCACGCGGTAATGGATGCGGCCAGCCTCATCCTCTTCGCGGCGCACGATGACATCCGGCATGATATAGGCCGGCTCACCGCTGCCATAGGCGGCACCGGGCTTGGGGTCAAGACGGCGCACGATATCGATAGCCATCTGCACCTCGGCAGGCTCTGCTTTTTCTGCCGCAGCAATCTCTTTAAGATGATGCAGGGCGACCTCATCGAGATGGCGGTCGATGACAGCAGCGACAAGGCCTTCATAGATGCCCTGACGCTTGGCCTGCAGGCGCAGACACTCAGAAAGGTCCCGTGCCCCGACGCCGGCAGGGTCAAAGCCCTGAATGACGGCGAGGACACTCTCAGCTTCTTCAAGGTCTGTCTGCAGCGTGCGCGCTGCTTCTGCCAATGGCAGGGTCAGATAACCGCGGTTATCGAGAGAGCCGATGAGAAAAACGGCCATGGCACGTTCTTTTTCCTCATGAAAGGCAAATTTCGCCTGTTCGAGCAGTTCTTCCTCCAGGCTCATATGCAGAGGTGCCGCTACATCGAAATGTTTTTCCGTATCATCGGCAAAATACGACGGCTGTTTGCCGCCGCCGTCAAGATAATCGGCTAAAGCAGCGACATTGCCGGCCTGCAGTGCGTCGGCAGCTGCGCCGCGGCCCTGCAGATAAGACTCTCCTGCAGGATAATCCATCTCCAGCACGGGGTTCTCCAAATATTCTTTTTCAATAACCGCGCGCAAGTCCTGTGCCGAAAGCTGCAGAATCTGGATGGCCTGCTGCATCTGCATTGTCATCGTCAGATGCTGCGACATGGTCATGCTCAGTGCCTGTTCGATGAGGGACACCTCCTTCCCCTTTGCTGTTCTGTGTAATTTCTCACGGATTCGATTTATTCATTATATCATGAAAACCACTGAATTCACATAAAAATCCGCTGCTGCCCAAAGCGGACAGCAGCGGATTCTCTAGAAGCACCAGCAGCGTCAACGTACAAATTAATTAATCCTGTTCCTTCGACATGGCAGCAGCGATGGCCGCACCAAGGCCGGAACCGCCATTTTCAAGAACTGTGTCAACATTTGCAGCCGACTCGCCGAGCAGCTCGGAAAGGGCGCGCATGATATTTTCCTTAGCCAGCGGCATCTTCTCATAGACGGAGCCGTCGATGGCAATGTGCTGCTTCTTGATGGCATCATCGCCGGCGAGCTGCCAGATGATGCCGACATACGTAGCCGTGACGAGGCGGGCAGAGCGGACAACGATGGCCGAAGCGAGCTCCTGCAGGCGCTGCAGGTCAACTTCTTCGAGGTCATGACCAGTCTTGGCCTTGATGATGCGGCTGACTTCCGTCAGACCGGCCGTCTCATCGACGATGATGTTCGACATGTCGATGCTCGTGAAGCCGTACTTCTTGCCCTTTTCACCGAGGAGCTCGGCGATGGCCATGCCGAAGAGCTCACCCATGTAGCGGCCGGAGACCATCTTCTCAAGGCGCTGCTCGCCCGGTTTCTCGGAGCCGGCATCAAATTCTGCATCAAAGCGGTTGGGCACGAGCTTGCTGAAGCCGCCCGACTCAAGATTCAGGATCATCGGGCGTTCTGCCTTGCCGATGAACGGCTCGAAGTAACACGTATTGTGGCCCGTCGCATAGATGGAGCCGATGTACGTATTGGCCTGCTTGTAAGCAGCAGCGAGCAGGACAGCGACCGTATCGTTGATAACGGCCGTCGGCTCGACGTTGTCGATGCCCTGGCGGTGCAGCGCTTCTTTGAGAAGGTCGTTGACGACTTTGCCTTCAACGCCTTTCGTCGCGAATTCCTTCGTCCAGATAATCAGCTTGGCATTGTAAAGGTCCGTCTGTTCCGACGGGAAGGAGAAGGTATGGCCGAGCAGATACTTCGTCTCATGGTCGCCTTCGATGGCTTCGTCGACGAGTTCCGCGATGAAGTCAAACTGTTCTTCGGCTGTCGAGCCTTCGCCGACAAAGTCATAGACACCATCAACGCGCAACGGTTTAGCGACTTTCTTCAGGACCTCGAATTTGCCGTGGCCGTCGAGGCGGATGCGCAGGACGCGGACGTTCGTGCCGCCAAAGTCAAGTGCGAGGTATTCGCCCGTCTCTTCGCCAGTCGGCAGGCCGACATACGATTTGAGCATGCGCAGCGACGATTCATCCGGATTGTCAAGGCCTTTGCGCAGGTCATAACGGAAGTCAGCCGCGACTTCATGAAGACGCGTGCCGTCCACCTTGAACTCCTCGACGATGTCTGCAAACTGGTTCTTGTCAAATGCCATGATTACCTTCCCCTTTATATATAGATAGAATAAATGATTAGCATGTTAATCCTGATGTTCCGCGATTTCCTCAAGATAAGCCCAGCGTTCCATCAGATGGTCGAGCTCAGAGGAAAGACGCGTTTCCTCGCGGCCGAGCTCGGCAAGGCGCGTGTAGTCGGTCGCGGCCTGCTGCATTTCGAGGCGTACGACCTTGAGCTCCCCTTCCTTGCTCGCGATGACGCCTTCGATTTCTGCGTATTCCTTCTGTTCGCCAAAGCTCAGGCGCTTTTTGGCCTGACGCTGCGGACGTTCGGACGCTTTCGGCTTCTCGTGCTCCTCCACTTTTTTCGGTGCAGGCTCTGCCGCGGCTTTCTCTGCCTCTTCCTCGCGTTCCTTCTCCTTGTAGTAGCTGTAGCCGCCCGCGTACATGCGCAGGCTGCCATCCGGCTGGTAGACAAAGACCTTATCGGCCAGACGGTCGACAAAGAAACGGTCGTGTGAAACGAAGATGATGGCGCCGCGGAAATCATCGATGAACGATTCGAGCACGGACATCGTCTCAAGGTCGAGGTCATTCGTCGGCTCATCAAGCAGCAGGACGTTCGGCTCTTCCATGAGGATGCGCAGCAGGAAAAGACGGCGCTTCTCGCCGCCCGACAGCCTTGCGATTGGCGTCCACTGCAGCTCCCCCGGGAACAGAAAACGCTCCATGAGCTCTTTGGCAGAGATGCGCGAGCCGTCGGCCAAGGTAATGGACCTTGCGGCTTCCTGAATGTATTCGATGGCGCGCAGGCGCTCGTCCATTTCAACGGCGCGCTGCGTGAAATAGCCGATTTTGACGGTCTGACCAATCGTCACTGTGCCCTGTGTCGGCTGCAGCCGTCCTGCGAAGATGTTCAGGAGCGTCGATTTGCCCGTGCCGTTGCGGCCGAGGATGGCCACGCGGTCATTGCGCAGGACCGTATAGGAAAAATCCTTGATGATCGTACGGCCGCCGACTTCATAGCCGACATGGTCAAGCTCGATGACGGTGCGGCCGAGGCGGCTGCCCGCCAGGCCGATTTCCACCGTGCTGCGGTCGAGGTCGACTTTCTTGTTCTTGACTTCCTCGTAGCGCTCGATGCGGGCCCGCTGTTTTGTCGAACGGGCCTGTGCGCCGCGGCGCAGCCATTTGAGCTCATTGCGCAGGAAATTCTGACGTTTCTGCTCGCTGGCTTCCTCGCGCTCGATACGCGCTTCCTTCTGTTCCAGGAACGAAGAATAGTTACCCGTGTACGTGTAGGCACTGCCCTTATCGAGTTCAAGGATTTTCGTCGCCGTGTTGTCGAGAAAATAGCGGTCATGCGTGACCATCAAAAGAGCGCCTTTCTGGCCCTTGAGGTATTCCTCAAGCCACGCGATGGTCTCACTGTCGAGATGGTTCGTCGGCTCGTCAAGCAGCAGGAGATCGCAGGGCTGAATAAGCGCCGTCGCAAGGGCCAATCTTTTCTGCTGACCGCCCGAAAGCGTGCCGGCCTTAGCCGTATAATCGCCGATGCCGAGCTTCTGCAGAACCGTCTTGGCCGTGCTTTCGACCTGCCAGCCATCGAGTTCATCGATTTTTTCCGCATACTTCATGATGCGCTGCTGGATTTTCGGGTCATCCGGCGCCTTCTGCGACTCCGCGAGGGCCAGCTCGTAGCCGCGCAGGGCATCCATCAGCGGCGTCATGCCGCGAAAGACTTCCATCAGCACGGTATTTTCGGGATTAAAGACCTTGTCCTGTGCTAAGTACTCGATGCGCAGGCCGCGCATTGTGACCATCGTGCCGTCATCGACAGGCACGAGGCCGGCAATGGCCTTGAGGAACGTCGACTTGCCCGTGCCGTTGACACCGACAATGCCGACTTTGTCGCCAGCGTCCATGCTGAGATTGACACCGGCGAACAGCTGCTTCTCGCCATAACTCTTTGTGAAATTTTCGAGTGTAATGATCATCTATTATCTTCCTGTTTCCATCAGATACGTCTTTATTATACCGTTTTCATCCTGAAATTCCTAGTACAGGAAATGAAACGAGATTCTTATGCTTTATGCTGATACGCCAGCCTTATTGGGGCATATCGACGATTTCATCGTGTTCTTCTTTCAGGTCTTCCGCACAGTGAATCAGCACGCGCGTGATACGTACGCCGTCGACTTCTTCGACGTAGAACGTATTGCCGCCCGACGCTGCCATCTGGCCGACGCGCGGCGTCTGGCCAATCTGGTCATAGAGCCAGCCGCCGATGGTATCGACATCTTCATCTTCGATGCGAATCTCAAGAATATCTTCAAGTTCCTCAAGCAGCATCTTGGCATCGACCGAGAAGATGCGTTTGCCGCGGCGTTCGGCCGTCGGACGCTCTTCATCAAATTCATCCTGAATGTCGCCGACGATTTCCTCGACGATATCCTCAATCGTCACCATGCCGGCCGTGCCGCCGTATTCGTCGACGACAATGGCCATCTGCGAACGCTGTTTCTGCATCGTTTTGAGAAGAACGCTGACGTCCATGCTCTCCGGCACAATCAGGGCCTTGCGCGCCAGACGGCGCAGATTCGGCTTTCTCCCCTCGGCCATGACGCGCATGAGGTCCTTGACATGCAGGAAGCCGACGATATGGTCCTTATCCTCGCGGCAGATTGGGTAGCGCGTGAGCTGTTCCTCAAGAATGGTATTGAGGTTTTCTTCCATGGAATCCTCAAGGTACAGGCAGATCATATCCGTACGCGGCGTCATGATTTCGCGGACGTTAAGGTCGGTGAAGTCAAAGACATTATCGACAAAGTCAACTTCCGTATCGTCGATGAGGCCCTGACGGTGGCTTTCCTCCATGAGCAGGCGGATTTCTTCTTCGGTATGAGCATCATCACCTTCCGATGCCGTGTGAAAGCCCAGACGATGGGCCACCCAGTTGGCCACGTGATTGAGCAGCCAGACAAAAGGGTACATGACACGCTGGAAAATCAGCATAGGCAGTGCGACATTCAGCATGATTTTCTCGACGTTCTGGATAGCCATCGTCTTTGGCGTGAGTTCGCCGAGCACGATATGCATGCCCGTGATGATGGAAAAGGCCAGCGCCAAAGAAATCGTGTGGCCAATGGCATCATCGAGCCCCAGCATATGCGTAATCGGCAGGATGAGCGTGGCCACAGCAGGTTCACCGACCCAGCCTAAGCCAAGGGAAGCGAGCGTAATACCGAGCTGTGTCACGGAAAGAGAGGCATCGAGATGGTCCGTGAGTTTCTTAGCGTACTTCGCCTGACGGCTCCCCTCCTGTATCAGCGTCTCAAGGCGCGACGGGCGTATCTTGACGCACGAAAACTCTGCCGCGACAAAGAAACCATTCATCGCGATGAGAAAGAGAACAAGCAGTAACTGAAATAATATGGGCACGATGTCCACGTTAAAAGAACCTCCTAAGTCCTGAAGCAAAAATCATGAACAAGGCAGCGTTTATTTTTCCCTGTTCTTCTTATTTTTCTTATACGGCGGTTTTGCCGCCTTGCCGGAACCTGTCTTTTGCGGGTGTTTATGGCGTGCAGCCGTGCTTCCTGCGGTCTTTGGCAGCGGCTCAAACTTGATGCCGAGTCTCTTCTCGAGCTTTTCAAGCTTCAGGGATTCCTTGACGTCCATCAGGGTAATGACGGCTCCCTCATGCCCGGCACGGGCCGTGCGGCCGGCGCGGTGCTTGTAGACCTGCGCGCTTTCGGGAAAGTCGAGATTGATGACATAATCGACATCGGGAATGTCGAGGCCGCGGGCCGCAAGGTCCGTCGACAAAAGCAGCTGTGCGCGGCCCCCCTTGATGGCGGCCATCGCCGACTGGCGCGACTGCTTGGCGTCTTTGCCGAGCAGGGATTCGGCGCGAATGCCCTCGTAGCGGAGCTTCGCGAGCGTCTGCTCTGCCGCAAAGGTCTTATTAATGAAAACAAGACCGCGCTTAATCGGCAGCGAACGCGTGAGCCTGCGCACGCGCTCGATTTTCTCGCGGAACGGCACGGGTACAAAATAATGTCGGCAGGCCGCGATTTCCTCGGCCGACTGCTCAATCTCGATGAGTTCCGGCTGGCCGAGGAACGAAGCGCGCTCACGTGCCTTCTTCGGGTCCGTCGCCGAGAACATCAGGGCCTGACGGTCCTCCGGCAGCAATTTGACGACATCGGCTGTCGTCATATCGTTCTGGTCATCGAGCAGGCGGTCGAATTCATCGAGCACGAGCATCCTGACGCCATGCAACTTGAGCTTGCCTTTGCGCGCCAGTTCAATAATGCGTCCCGCCGAACCGACGATGAGCTGCGGCTTTTCTTTAAGTTTGTCCATCTGACGCGCGATATTGGCGCCGCCAATCAGCCCCTGTACACGGATGCCGAGATTGGCCTGCTGACTGAGTTCACGCGCCTCACCGGCAATCTGCATGGCGAGTTCATACGTCGGTGCAAGCACGACGGCCTGTGCCTCGCGGCGTTCCGGCTCGATTTTCATCAGGATAGGCAGCAGATAAGCAAGGGTCTTGCCCGTGCCCGTCGGTGCTACGCCGAGGATATCCGTACCCGCCAGGATTTTCGGGACAGCCTGCTGCTGAATGGGCGTCGGCACCGTGATATTCCTTTTGGTCAGGACCTCGCAAAGGGCCTCGCTGACTCCTAAATCACGAAATGTTGTCATATATTCTCCTTATTCTATCGATACGTTCCAGCTTTTATTTCAAGAGCGGCCTGCCGTGGTCATCATCGAAGGTAGCCGTGCAGCGCGGATAATTCGAGCAGCCCCAGAACACACCGTTGCGGCCATGCAGGCTGCGCAGATGGCCTTCGCGGCAGCGCGGGCAGAGATATTTATCTTTTTCCTGTCCTGCGCCATTTTTTTCCATATGCTCCATGGGGCTGGCTGAATACTTCGGCTTATCGCTCCAATTCTGCCATGACGATGTTCTCTGCGCCTCATAACTCTGGCGGTCCGCTTCGAAGCGGGCCGCGTAATCTTCGGGAGAGAACAGGGCGTTGAGCTCTGCAATATCGGCATCTGACTCCTGCGCGCCGCCCTCCCGATAATCAGAAGAAGCATACGCTGCCGGTGCATAGGAAGCAGCAGCTGCCGGCTGCGCAGCGCGGGTGCGGCCCTGCCGCGAAGAATCTCCCTGCTGACGCATGAGGGCCGTGGCCGAAATCGTCGCGGGGCCCATATCGCGCGGCCGGCGTGCAAGGCGCGCCTTGGCATCTTCAAGGTCCGGCTTGCCATTCTTATCATTGCAGGTCATGCGGCATTTCGGGTAATTTGAGCAGCCCCAGAATACGCCGTTGCGCCCTTTGCGCTGAATCAGCACACCCTGATGGCAGCGCGGACAGACGTTTTCGCCCTTGACTTCCATATGAACATTCTCGGCCTTCTGGCAGAGTCTGCGCGTAAAGTCAATCTGTCCCTGCAGAAAGTCAGCAAGAGTCCCCTCACCTTCAGACATCGAATGGAGCTTATCCTCCCAGATGGCCGTGGAATCGGGGTACGTGAGCTCATCGGGCAGGGCGTTGACGAGCAGATACGCCGCCGGCGTCGGCACGAGGTATTTCTTTTTGCCCTGTGCCTTGAGGAACTTGCGGCGGATGAGGTCATCGATAATCGTCGCGCGCGTGGCTTCGGTGCCGATGCCATAAACGTCTTTGAGCTGTTTCTTGGCTTCAGGATTCTTGACGTACTTATGGATTTCCTTCATGCCGGCCAGAAGCGTCGAGGCCGTGAAACGCACGGGAGGCTTCGTCATCTTTTCGAGCATGCGGCCGCGTTGCCAGCTCACCGTATCTTTTTTCTTCATGACGGGCAGCGTCTTCGTGCTCTCATCCTCATCTTTGCTTTCCCTGCCGTCCTCCTCCGACTCGTCCGCAGCCGCATGCTTCTTTTTCTGCGACTGGTACATGACTTTCCAGCCAAGGTCGCGTTCCGTGCGGCCGCTGGCCGTGAAGAGCTCATCCTTATAATTGACTTCAATCTTCGTCTGGTCGTACGTATGGACCGGATAAAACTGCGCGAGGTAGCCGCGGGCAATCAGATGATAGAGATTGCGCTCCTCGTTTGTCATCTTCGTGACATCGGCCTGCACCGTCGTCGGGATGATGGCATGATGTGCCGATATCTTCTTGTCGTTCCACGCACGGCTCTTCTGTTTGGGATTGGCCGCCGGCACCCACGAGGCAACGAGCTCATCACCGGCCTTAGCAAGATGCGCGAGGATTGCCGGAGCATCGCTGAACTGATTGGTCGGCAGATACTCGCAGTCGGAACGCGGATACGTCGTAAGTTTTTTCTCGTAAAGCTTCTGCGCCGTGTCAAGCACGAGCTGCGGCGCGTAGCCAAAGCGTTTGCCCGCTAGCACCTGCAGGGTCGACAGGGAAAACGGCAGCGGCTGCGGCTCCTGTTTCTTCGTCTTCTGATACGCAGAAATCTGTGCCTCATGCAGCTTTTCCCTGAAAAAGGCCAGTTTTTCCTCGGCGATTTTCTTATCAATCAGATGGTTCTCACTGTCAAGTCCTGCCATCGTGTCTTTCGGCTTCCACTGTGCCTCAAAGCTGCCGTTCTCATGGGCAAACGTGCCCTTGATGAGATAGTATGTCACAGGCTTGAAATGCTCGATTTCACGTTCGCGGCGCACGACGAGCGAAAGCGTCGGTGTCTTGACGCGGCCGACAGGCAGCACGAGGCCCTCATGACCGGCACGGCGCGCGGCCAAGGTATAGGCGCGTGAAAGATTCATGCCGATAAGCCAGTCGGCTCTTGCCCTTGCAAGTGCCGACTGCTTGAGATTGAAAAAGTCCTTATTGTCACGCAGGCTCGCATTTGCCTTTCGAATGCTCTTTTCGTCAAGAGCATTCAAAAGGATGCGGCGGACCGGCTTCTTGTTGCCCAGATAGTCAAGCACCTCATCGACGAGCAGCTGACCTTCGCGGTCCGGGTCGCCGCCGTGCACGATTTCATCGGCTTTGTCAATCAGGGATTTGACGATGGCAAACTGCTTTTCGCAGTCTTTGGCGACAAAAAGCTTCCACTGCTTCGGGATGATGGGCAGGTCCTTCGCCAGCCAGCGCTTGTACTTCGGGGCGTATTCCTCCGGCTCGGCCTGACGCAGAATATGGCCGAACAGCCATGTCACGACACCGTCCTTCGTCACGAGATAGCCGTCATGACGTGCAATCGGACCGTGCAGGCATTTGGCGAGCTCACGGCCTACACTCGGTTTCTCGGCAATATATAAACGCAACGGTTCATCGTCCTCCTTCCTTTATTTTATATGATGTACGGAATTCCTTCGTTAGAGGCAGGTTCATCACGATACCAGCTTGTAAATGCCCCAGACAATGAGACCCGCCCATAAAAAGAGGAACAGGCTCACAAGCGCTGCGGCGAGCTTGGCGTGATTCAGGATATAGTCTGCCTGCCCCTCGCATTCATAACGGACCTGCGCAGGCAAAAAATGCATGAGCGCCGCAATGGCCGTCGGTACGATGACGGCATCGTCTAAAACTCCCGCCACCGGAATGGCATCAGGGATGAGGTCAATCGGGCTCACGAGATATAAGATGGCCAAGAACATCATGCCCTTGACCTTGCGCGGTGTCTGCCGGCTCTTGAGTGAGAGCAGCATGACCAGGATATCATGCCGGAAAAATTTCAGCATGCCAAGGATTCTACCCATAGTTTTCTCCTATTTGCAATCTCTGAAAAGAGAATTATCTTTCTACTGCATATGGTATATTTTACCACACAATGACTCGGACTGTCTGTAAGGTGCCTGAATTTCGCCAGATATCCCTGAAATTTCCTCTCTTTTCTTATACAAATATAACATAAGAATTGACAGCAGTATTCCTATTTGTTATAATAAATTAACATTTTTACAGATAATAATTCTCTCTGCATCATTTTCATGTTTCACTTTCGTTTCACAGGAGGACAGATTTTATGAGCAAGAAGACCTTCCCGCTCTCCAAAGCAGAGCTTGAGGAAATCATCAAGAAGTATCCAACGCCGTTCCACATCTACGACGAACATGCCATCCGCCAGAACATCCGCAATCTGCAGAAGGCCTTTGCCTGGGCCCCGCGTTTCCGCGAGCAGTTCGCCGTCAAGGCCCTGCCGAATCCGCGCATTGTCCAGATTCTGCACGAAGAAGGCGCAGGCACCGACTGCAGCAGCCTCGCCGAGCTCATCATCTCTGATGTCTCGGGTGTCAAAGGCGAAGAAATTCTCCTGACGTCGAATGATACGCCGGCCGATGAATTCCAGAAGGCCATCGAGCTCGGCGCCATCATCAACCTCGATGATATCAGCCACATCGAATACCTCGAGAAAAACGCCGGCCTGCCAAAAATCATCTGCTTCCGCTATAATCCGGGCGACCTCATGGAAGGCAACGATATCATCGGCAAGCCGACTGAGGCAAAATACGGCCTGACGCGCGACCAGCTCTTCGAAGCTTATAAAATCGTCAAAGAGAAGGGCGTTAAGCGTTTTGGCCTGCATACGATGGTCGCTTCGAACGAACGCCGCACGGAAGCTTTCCTGTTCACGGCCAAACTCATGTTCACGCTGGCCCGCGAACTCAAGGAAAAACTCGACATCCATGTCGAATTCGTCAACCTCGGCGGCGGCTTCGGCATCCCGTACCGTCCGGAGGAAGAACCGCTGAACCTGCAGGAAATCGGCGAAGGCATCCACAAGCTCTACGATGAACTCATGGTTCCGGCCGGCCTCGGCGACGTCGCTATCATGACCGAAAGCGGCCGCGCCATGACGGGTCCTGCCGGCTGGCTCGTCTCCACGGCCATCCACGAGAAAAAGACGTATAAAGACTACATCGGCCTCGATTCCTGCATGGCCAACCTCATGCGTCCGGCCATGTACGGCGCTTATCATCACATCACGATTGCCGGCAAGGAAAATGAACCGTGCGACCACGTCTACGACGTCACGGGCTCGCTCTGCGAAAACAACGATAAATTCGCCATCGACCGCAAGCTGCCGAAAATCGACATCGGCGACCGCGTCATCATCCACGACACGGGTGCGCACGGCAGTGCCATGGGCTTCAACTACAACGGCAAGCTCTGGTGTGCCGAACTCCTGCTGCATGAAGACGGCAGCGTTGAACTCATCCGCCGCGCTGAGACGCTTGATGATTACTTCGCTACGCTCAAATATCCCGGCAGCATCATGTAAACGTCTCATGTAATCTTCTATTAAAATAAACAGGCAATAAAAAATCTGGTCCGCAACTGCGGGCCAGATTTTTTATTATCGTGAACTTAGGAAGCTCAGGCAAGCACGCGGGCAAGGCGTACGAGCTCCGGGTCCAGAGTCTTCGTGTTGTTGACCGACTCAAAGAGGTTGACGGCTACGACTTTGCCTTCGTTGAAACCAAAGACGACATCCGATGCACCCGAGATGATGGCAAGAGCTGCCTTCTCACCGAGCATCGAAGCCTTCATGCGGTCTTCGACCGACGGCGAACCGCCGCGCTGAATGTGGCCAAGGACCGATACACGCGTATCGATGCCCGTCTTTTCCTCAACGGCTTTGCCGATTTCGATGGCCGAGCCGGCGCCTTCCGCCACAACGATGATGCTGTAGCGTTTGCCGGCGTCATACATCCCCTTAATCTCTTCGCACATCGTGTCGATGTTGAATTTGACTTCCGGTACGAGGATGAACTCAGCACCGCCGGCGATGCCGGACATCATAGCGAGCCAGCCGGAGTTGCGGCCCATGACCTCGACGAGCATGATGCGGCGGTGTGCCGAAGCCGTATCACGCAGTTTGTTGATGGCATCGACAATCGTGTTGGCAGCCGTATCGCAGCCAATCGTGTAGTCCATGCCCCAGACATCGTTGTCAATCGTGCCCGGCAGGCCGACAATCGGCATGCCCGTTTCTTTCGAGAGCAGCGAGCCGCCCGTCAGGCTGCCGTCGCCGCCGATGATGACGAGACCTTCAATCCCACGCTTTACGAGGTTCTCATAGCCTTTGCGGCGTCCTTCCGGCGTCTTGAACTCCGGGCAGCGGGCCGTGCCAAGGAACGTACCGCCGCGCTGGATGAGGTCACTGACGCTGCGGCTCGTGAGCTCCTCGATATCATCATCGAGCATGCCCTGATAGCCGTTGTTGATGCCATAGACTTTTACACCTTCATAAAGTGCCGTGCGGACAACGGCGCGTGCCGCAGCATTCATGCCGGGGCTGTCGCCGCCAGATGTCATTACAGCAATCGCTTTTTTGATCATGGGAACATCTCTCCTATTCCATACTTATCCCATTATGTCAATCCTTTGACATAATCAAATAGCTTGCATACCATATCTTTCTTTATTTTACGGAATTCGCCTGCAAATGTAAAGGGTTTCAGACGAAAACAACGCCCTCCCCCAGGGAAAGGCGTTGCAAATATTGGATTTTGTTCCAGAACCATGCAGAATGCAGGCAAATCCATAACTTCTACGTTTTATTTGACATTCATGATGCCAAGGGCATAGCAGACAATGCCGAGTGCGAACAGGCCGAAGATGATCCAGATTGGGTTGACCTTGCGTTTCATCAGGGCCATGCAGGCGAACGTCATGAGCAGCGGTACGAGGCCAGGCATCAGCTGATCGAGGATGGTCTGGACCGTTGTCGTGACGACTTCACCTTTCGCATTCGTAATCTGCGAGACGACGACTGGAATGTTGACGCTCGTCCACTTGTTGACGAGGGCACCCATGACGAACAAGCCGAGGATGGAAGCACCTTCCGTGAGTTTCTGCAGACGGTTGCCGGCGACATCCTGTACGATGTCCGTACCTTTGGAATAGCCGTATTTGATGCCGTACCAGCGTACCCAGAGGCGGACGAAGTTAAAGAGTACAAAGAAGATGATTGGGCCGAGGATGCTGCCGGAGATGGCGAACGATGCACCAAGAGCTGCCGTGATTGGACGCAGCGTGCCCCAGAAAATCGGGTCGCCGACGCCGGCGAGAGGTCCCATCATACCAACTTTGATACCGTTGATAACGCCATCCGGAATATCTGCGCCGTTGGCGCGTTTCTCCTCAAGAGCAGCCGTGATGCCGATAATCGGTGCCGTGACGAATGGCTGCGTGTTGTAGAATTCGAGGTGACGTTTCATGGCTTTCTTGAGTTCCTCACCCGTGTAAAGGCGTTTGAGGATTGGCACCATGCCGAAAGCAAAGCCGAGAGCCTGCATACGTTCCATGTTCCACGAGCCCTGCAGGAAATTCGAGCGGATGAACGCCCAGAAAAAATCACTTTTTGTCAGTTTCTTCTCCATCGTATTTTCCCCCATTCGTCAATCGAGTTCATCATCGAGGTCATCATCTGCATCCGACGAAGAGGATGACGAAGCCGGTGCTGCGGCAAGCTGAGCGTATTTCGGGTTGAGCTGGATATAAACGATAGCGCAGACAAGACCGATAACGCCGAGTGCTACGAGGTTGAACGTCGTGAATGCTGCAATGACAAAACCAAGGAAGAAGAACGGCATGAGGTATTTCGCGCCCATCATGTTGATGACCATTGCATAACCTACGACGACGATGAAGCCGCCGGCGACCTGCAGGCCGCCCGTGATGACCGGCGGGATGGCTGCGAGCATGGCTTCAACAGCGCCCGTGCCGATGTACATAGCAACGAGAGTCGAAGGAACAGCAACGCGCAGTGCCTGAATCAGCAGAGCACCGAGATGGCAGATATCAATGCCGCGCAGCTCGCCTTTTTCAGCGAAGTGGTCGGCCTGATGCTGGAACACGACGGTGAGCGTACGGCAGAGAATTGTGAGGACCTGACCGGCTGCGGCCAGCGGCATGGCAATTGCGATGCCGGCGCCGATAGTCTGATGGCCGGCGATGACCAGAATCGTCGAAATGACGGAAGCCAGTGCAGCATCCGGTGCCATGGCAGCACCGATGTTCATCCAGCCCAGTGCAATCATCTCGAGTGTACCGCCGATGATAATGCCAGTTGTCATATCACCGAGAATAAGACCTGTGAACGTGCAGGCGATGAGCGGACGATGTGTCTGCAGCTCATCGAGTACGGATCCCATACCCGCGACGGCGGACACGATGAAAATCGCGAGAATCTGTAAACTGCTAATTTCCATGATTTAACCCCTCCATCAAATAACGATGTGCATAAAACGGCAGGTTCCTGATTCTGGTCAGAGAAGCCCCCCTATCTGCTTCTCCGGCCTTTAAAAATCAGGATATCCCTCTTCTTACTTCAAAATATCCATCAGGTTCTGTTTTTTATCTGTATCAACCTTGCGGATCTCGAGTTCAATGCCCATCTCGTTGAGTTTCTTGAAGGCTGCTACATCCGTATCATCAACGGATACTGCACTCGTAATCTGTTTCTTGCCTTCATGGAAGCTCATGCCGCCGATGTTGACGCTCTTGATGGGCACGCCGTGCTCAACGAGGTAAAGGACACTCGACGGATTTGTGAAGAGCAGCAGGCAGCGGTCATTTTCATACTTCGGATTGTTGTAGACGCGGACAGCCTTGGCAAGGTCAACGACGTGGCTCTTGATACCGGCTGGTGCAACCTGCTTCAGAAGCGTCGAACGAATCTTGTCCTTGGCAACTTCATCATCGCAGACGATGATGCGCTGACAGTTCGTAGCTTTCGACCATACCGTGGCGACCTGCCCGTGAATCAGGCGGTCATCGATTCTTGCTAATACGATTTTCATTAGAGATCATCCTCCTCTTCATCATCGGCAATCTGGCTGGCATGGAAGAACTGCATCCCGCTCTTGCCAGCTTCTGCCGCTTTATCCATGAGTTCCTGAATGCTAAGGCCTTCATCCATCATCTGGGCACTGCACATCTCGATAAGCATCGGCAGATTGACGCCCGTCACGATGCCATAGGCTTCATTGGCAATGACGAGACGGCAGGCAGCGTTGTACGGGCTGCCGCCAAAGAGATCGTTGAGGAACAGCACGCCGCCCGAGCAGTCGAGCTCTTTGATGGCCTCTTCATACTTCTTGACGACATCGTCCGGCCCCTCGCCCGGCACAAGCGTGACAGCGCGGACGTTCTTCTGTTCGCCACAGATCATCTCGCAGGATTTGACCAGTTCTTTAGCAAACAGGCCATGCGTACCAACTATGATAGCAAACATAAAACAAACCTCCCCTTATTTATGAAATCCTCTATCCTTCCTGCCTTAATACAATGCAAGTTGCGTGCCAACTTTGTGTATCAATTCATAAAGCACCCCGTTGCCCATTTTTCGTAACCTTTTGCTTTCAATACAGACGAAATAATACTATATCGTTCAAATGTAATACTCTCATCGATGGTTTTCCTCTTATTTTGATACTGTATCGTTGGAAATTATCAAAAAATAATACACTGCAGTTTCTTTCCTTCTGCAGTGTATCTTGTGTATCAGTTATTTTATATCATTTCAGCCATAAAATAGAACTCATCCTCGGCAAGTTCCAGATGAAGCGCGTCCGAAAAGACCTCCGCAGACTGGCGCAGGGCCTTGATTTTTTCAGCGGTCAGATGCCCTGCGGTCTTATCGTAATGCAGCGGACTGCGCGTGACCGCGCGTTCGAGGGCACAGCCGCAGTGGACAAGCAGGCGGATGCGCAGGGGATTGGTCAGTGGCTTTGGCAGCTGTTCCATGAGCCGGCGGTCAAATTCCAGCAGCAGCGGCATGACTTTTTCCGGATTCAGGTATGTCAGGAACTTACGCAGGGATTCTTCACAGAGGCTGCACACCACCGGACTGTCCTGCTGATGTTCCGGCAGTTTCACCGCGCCGCCAATGATTTCCATGAGCACGGACTCGCCGTTGCCATCGATGATTTCTTCGAGGGGAATAAACGGGATATTGAGTTTTGGCTTCTTGACGCCGACCGCGGCGATAATATGGTGTTCTTTCGCGATTTCCTGCAGATGCTCCTCGAGCTTCACCAGACCGACGGGGATGACCGTCAGCGGATGTCCCGACTGACCGAGGATGTCCTCGACCAGTGCCTTGAGCTTCAAGGCCGTGCCCTGTCCCGTCGAACAGATGGTCACAATCACACCGTCATTGGCCTCACGGAGGGGTTCCTCCTTCGTGATGTCGCGCGTCTCATAGCCGTGAAAGCTCAAAAGCGCGTCGTAAACGCCTTCGAGGTCGATGCCGGCCAGCTCCGCCTTGCGCATGGCCTCCAAAATCAGCGGTGTCGAGACCATATCGAGCGTGCGTACCGGCACATCGAGGCGTTCCGAGAGAATCGGGCCAAGATTGCAAAGCGACCCCATGTCGGCGAGGATAAGGACTCCCTTAAGGCAGCTGATGGCCCGCAGCATGACGGTCATTTTGTCGAGCACGGCCCGCGGCTTGACCTCAAGCGGCATATCGACGGCCAGCACGCTGACATCCGTCGCTCCGAAAAGACGCTGTGCGACTTCGACCATCGACGTCGCCGTGCTCTGTCCATGTGTGGCCACGACAATGACAACGCGGTCTTCCACATCGTCATCCTCCGCCGACTCTAAGAGCAGGGCGATGTACTCCATCTCAACGCGCGGCACTTCCAGATGATAATGCTTGCTGATGAAACCGCCGATTTCCATCGCGACTTCAAGGCAGAGCGAATCCTGCGGCACGGCACCCTCAATTTCCGTATAACTGATGGTATCTTTCGACTTGACGCGCTTGAGGAAAGCCGATAGATGCAGGCTGAACGCATAGAGAAAACGGTCATGATAGCTGCGGTTCATGCGTTTCTGCACGTAAAGGGCCACCTGCTCCGAAAAATCAACAAGGGATTCATCGACAATCTTGAGCAGCCGTTCCCGCGTCGTCATATTGACGGAATTCTTCTTATTATATAGCTCGCGCACATAGACATTGACATCGGTCGCCACAATCTGCTTGATGAGGTCGCTGCTGATGCCCTCGCCCTTCAGCAAATCGACTTTTTCCTCGACAATCTGGTAGAGATTGAATGGCTCCGTGTCGCTGCCCGCGTCTTCCAGATGAAAATCCGGTCCCGGCGGCACGATGATGCACGAGTCGCTGCCAAGTTTCTTCGTGACTTCCGTCAGGGCCTGACGATTGGCCGAGAGCGTCAAAAGACCGTTTCGTATCTGCTGCGGCAGCATCTTGAAATCGACTTCAATATAATCGGGGCTGTCGATGCCGTTGAGGAACGCCTGTGCACAAAGCAGCTTGATGTTCGACTTGAGCTGACCGACATTGCCGTTGCCGATGCTGCCGACAAGGGCCTTCAGGGATTCCACACCCACGCGAATCGGTTTCTTGACGCGCTGGGCCTCGTCCTGAAACATCAATTTGATGATGTCGAGCTTTTCTGCCAGCGTGCGTTCCGCAAGCGGCGGTATCTTCATGATGTTCGGGATGCGGCGCACAAACGTCTTCGTGAGGGCTGAGTCAGGGTCCTCCGTCGTCGCGCCGATAATCAGGACCTTGGCATGCCGGTCGCGCCGCATTTCGCCGAGTCGGTTGAACGTGCCCGTATCCATGAAGTAGAAAATCATTTCCTGACCTTCAGGCGGCAGGCGGTGAATCTCATCGAGGAACAGCACGCCGCCATCAGCTTCTTCCACCAGGCCCGCCTTTGACTGTTCCGCACCCGTGAACGCGCCCTTGATGTAGCCAAAGACGTGCGAAATCAAAAGCTGCGGGTTATTGTAATAATCTGCGCAGTTAAATGTCACAAAAGGTGCGTCATCGGCAAAACGGTGCATGACCTTGCCGTATTCAAACATCATGTGGGCAAACAGCGTCTTGCCGACGCCCGTCTGCCCGACAATCAGCGTGTGCAGACCATCGGGCGGATAGAGGATGGCGGCCTTGGCCTGCTCGACCTGACGTTTGAGGCTGCGGTCCGCACCGATGAGCCGCGCGAACGGATTTTCCGGTGTCTGCGGCACCTGCTGCCGGCAGATGGATTCCACGTTCTCAAACTGATACGGTCCTGCGCCCAAATCACAGGCCAAAACCGTTTCCAGCCTTGCCCGGTCAAAATAGCGCACGGGACGCCCCGCAAACTTCACGATTTTCCCCTGACGATGAAGTTCATTGAGCTCCTTCGAGACATTGTTGCGCAGGATGCCAAGTGCCTCAGCGATTTCCTGTGCATCGAGTCCGACACGCCCCGTAATCTCTTCTTTCGGCAATGCCTCTGACTTTTCCTGAATGTAGGAAAAAATGCGTTCCCCTCGTTTCATTCGAATTTCCCCTTCGCATCTCGAATTCATCTATTGCATTCCCTTCTATTATAACAAGATTCTATACATTGTCGAATCCAAACGCGATTTTTTGTCTTTACACGCCCTTCGTCTGAATTTATGACAAATGTCATATCGATTTGTGCGGATATTGTGACGCATATCAGCTGACTTCTTTCTTGTTCTGTCGTATTATAAAGTCATCCGTTAAAGAAACATCCCCAAAGGCGGGGGATACTGGTATAGGAAAGAGAGGTACTATCATGTAAATCGCATTCTGCCGTATTGACGACCGCCTGATTCACGGTCAAGTCGCTACCGTCTGGACAAAGGTCACGGGCTGCAACCGCATCATGTGCTGCAACGATGATGTCGCACAGGACACGCTGCGCAAAAAACTCCTGCTGCAGGTTGCTCCTCCGGGCATCAAGGCTTATGTCGTTCCTGTCGAAAAAGCCGTAGCAGCCTATAAGAACCCGAAATACGCTCCTTTCAAGACGCTCTTCCTCTTCACGAACCCAAGAGATGTCGTCCGTGCGGTCAAAGGCGGCATTCCGTTCAAGTCCGTCAACCTCGGCGGCATGACGTACAAAGACGGCGATACACTGATTTCTCAGGCTGTGGCTGTTAATAAGGATGACGCCGCTGCCATCAAAGAGCTCGTCGACATGGGGATTGAAGTCGAAATCCGCAAACTTGCCAACGAGCCGAAAAAAGATGCCATCGAGGCACTCAAAGCCAAGAATCTGCTTTAATGCGGAGCGGCAGCTGGGGAAACTGCCGCTCCGCATAAATATAAGGGGGAACAAAAGAAATGACAACGATTCAGTTCATTCTTCTCATCCTCGTCGCAGCTGTAGCCGGCATGGGCTCAGTCCTCGACGAATGCCAATTCCATCGTCCACTTGTTGCCTGCACGCTCGTCGGACTCGTACTTGGTGATATCACGACAGGCATCATCTTAGGCGGTACACTCGAAATGCTCGCACTCGGCTGGATGAATGTCGGCGCTGCCATGGCACCGGATGCCGCACTGGCGTCCGTCATCTCCGCCATCCTCGTCATCGTCGGCCATCAGAGTATCGGCGCCGGCATCGCCATTGCCGTACCGCTCGCCGCTGCCGGTCAGGTTCTGACCATCTTCGTCCGCACCATCACCGTCTTCTTCCAGCATCTCGCCGATAAATTCGCCCTGGAAGCCAATGGCTTTGGCATTGAGATGTGCCATATCGGCGGCCTTCTGCTGCAGGCCATCCGCGTCGCTGTACCGGCGGCTCTCGTCGCTGCCATTGCCGGCACGGATACGGTCAATGCCATGCTCGCATCCATCCCGGAAGTCATCACGCGCGGCCTGCAGGTTTCCGGCGGCTTCATCGTCGTCGTAGGTTATGCGATGGTCATCAACATGATGAATGCCAAATCGCTCATGCCGTTCTTCTTCCTCGGTTTCCTCATTGCCGTATTCACGAATGTCAACCTCATCGGCTTCGGTGCTATCGGCCTCATCGCTGCGTTCTTCCACATCAAGGGTCTGCAGCGTGATATCGCCATCGAGCAGGCAGCCCAGACAGGCGGTCCGGCAGCTGGCGGCAGCGGCCTTGACGACATCGATGATTCAGATCTCATGTGAGGAGGATGGCGTTTATTATGGAAAAATCACTGAGCAAAAAAGACCTTATCAATATCTTTATCCGTTCGAACTTCCTGCTGGGCTCTTTCAACTTCGAACGCATGCAGGCCATCGGCTTCTGCGTTTCGCTGCTGCCAGCCCTGAGAAAAGTCTACAAAGGCGATAAACCGGCCATGGCCGCCGCCATGAAGCGTCATCTCGAATTCTTCAACACGCAGCCGTTCCTTGCCACGCCAATCATGGGCATCACGGCCGCCATGGAAGAAAAGAAGGCCAACGGCGCTGACATCAGTGACCAGACGATTTCCGGCGTCAAAGTCGGCCTCATGGGTCCGCTCGCCGGCGTCGGCGACCCGATTTTCTGGGGCACGCTGCGTCCGGTCCTCGCCGCTCTCGGTGCCGGCATCGCGCTGACGGGCAGCATCATGGGCCCGCTGATTTTCTTTCTCGTCTTCAATGCCATCCGTCTCGCCACGAACTGGTACGGCGTCATGTATGGCTACAGCAAAGGCACCGAACTCGTCGATGAGATGGGCGGCAACAAGATGCGCTTCCTCACGGAAGGTTCTTCCGTTCTCGGACTTCTCGTCATGGGTGCTCTCGTCGCCAAGTGGACGACCGTCAACATGCCGCTGGTGCTTTCAAGCTACACGAACAGCGCCGGCGAGCAGGTCACGACGACAGTACAGACGATTCTCGACAGCCTGATGCCTGGCATCGTCCCGCTCCTGATGACGTTTGCCTGCATGTGGCTGCTCAAGAAGAATGTCAATCCGCTCGTCATCATCCTCGGCCTCTTTGCCTGATTGACTGATTCGTTTCCATGAGATTTATCTCTTCTCCATAAAAAGAAAAAGCTCACAGCACCCCTATGACTGCTGTGAGCTTTCTTTCATGCTTATCTGAGGTGATTTCTCGGACAGGAGTCCCGTTCAGGCATCAATCAGCCCTGCTTTGACAAGGTATGCATAAATGCCGTCTTCTTCATTCGAGCTGGTGACATCACTGGCCTCAGCTTTGACTTTTTGCGGAGCGTTGCCCATGGCAACGCTCTTTTTTGTATACTGCAGCATCTCGAGGTCGTTGTAATTATCGCCAAACGAAAGCGACTCTGCCGCCGTAAGGCCGTAATGCTGCAGAAGGACCTCGATGCCGCTAGCCTTCGTCACGGATTTATCCATGATTTCAAGCAACGTCGGGAACGAACGCACGATATTGAGTGCAGGGAAGAGTTCCTGCAGTTCCCGCTCCGCCCGCTCGCAGTCGTCGGGCTCCATCATCATGAGGATTTTATGCGGCAGGATGCCCTTGTTGAGGCAAGCGGCAAATTCTGCCTGCTCAGCTTTGGCACCGGTAATCTCCATCTCGAAGACAACGCGCGGGTCTTTGGCATCGCGGACATACCAGTGATGACCGGCATAATAATTGATGGTCGCTTGTGGGAAACGCTCCCCTGCCTCTTTCAGGAATCCCTGCGTCTGGGAAAATTCCATGGCCGTGCTGGACAGCGTTTTTCCTTCTTTCGTTAGGACGAGCGCGCCGCTGTAACAAATCAGCGGGATGGTCACGCCCATCTGTTCCGTAATGGGATAGATGGCCTCCGGCATACGGGCCGAGACCAGCACAAAGGGAATTCCTTTGGCCAGCAGTGCCTTTACTGCCTGTTCCGTCTTTTCCGTAACACGCTTATCATCCGTCAAAAGAGTCCCGTCAATGTCCGAAAACACAATTCTGACCATGAAAAATCCCCCTCACTTACTATTTAACCAACCCGCAGCTGCGGTTCTCCGGCAATCTCGGCAATCGTTGCCAAAGAAAAAGCATCCTTGAGCCCATAATATTTTAAAGTCCTCCCTTGATTTCGTGAATCAGTTGTATGAAATTTCCTGCCCTGCGCGCTTGGCATTTCTTTTTCTTTCTGTCTGTATCATAACAAACTGCGAATCATCCTGCCAGCGATTTTCACACATTTTTGTTGCAAAAACAGAGAAAATCGCCGATAATTTGTTTTAAACAACATGGATATGTACATTTAACACCGAATGCAACAATCGTCTGAACAATATCAGGAGGAGATGTCTGCATGCATACAAGAGAACGGCGTTCCGCCCTGCTGGCGGCGCTCAAAGAGAAGAAAAAAGTCACCGTGGCCGAACTCGCCAGTGCTTTTGACGTCACCACGATGACCATACGGCGTGACCTCAAGCGGCTGGCCGACGAAAATATCGTGACGCTCGTCCACGGCGGCGCCATCTACAACGAGGGCGGCACGGCACTGGCGTCCGTCGGCGTGCGCGCCCTGCTCAATCAGCAGGGCAAAAGTCAGCTCGGCAGGTACTGCGCCCGTCTCGTTCAGGAAGGAAATGCCATCTACCTTGACTCCGGCTCTACCTGCATGAGCATCGCCGCCGCCCTCGCCGGACGCCGGAATATCGCCGTCCTGACCAATTCACTCGCCGTGATGAACATCCTCGCGGGCAGCACAGGGCTGCAGCTCTTTTCCATGGGCGGCATCTTTGACCACGGGACCAACGGCTTCTTCGGCGACCTCGCCTGCCGCACCATCCGCGGCTTCCGCATCGACCTCGCCTTTCTCGGCGTCAGTTCTCTTTCGCTTGAAGGCGGCGTCATGTCCCCGACGGCCAGCGACCAAGCCCTCAAGAAGACCTTATTTGAAGCCGCTCGCCAGAAAATCGTCGTCGTCGACCATACCAAAATCGGCCATGAATCCTTCCTGCGCGTCGCTGACCTTCGGGAAATCGATATACTCGTTACCGATAAACAGGCCGATAGGGATTTTCTCGCCGGCGCCCGCCGTCAGGGCGTTGCCATCGTCCAGATATAAACATAAAAAACAGGGAGACTGAATCACCCAGATGACTCAGTCTCCCTATTTATATAGAAGTTTTTAGCCTACCAGCTCGTAGCCGGCATCTTCGATGACCTTGCGGAAATCGGCTTCGGCGATGTCATGCGTGGCTTTGACATCAGCTTTGCCGCCGTCGAGGTCAACCGTGACGTCCGTAACGCCGTCCATCTTAGCGAGGGCGTCGTGAACGTGTTTCTGGCAGTGTGCACACATCATGCCTTTAATCGTAAGGGTCTTTTCCATTTGAATCTCTTCTTTCTTTGCTTTAGTAGGTTCTGCCGCGGCAGAAGCTGCGGCTTTTTTATCAGTAGAAACGGCTGGAGCCGGTTTTTCTGCAGATACGTTAGAATTCTCGGCCTCCGCAGCGCTGCGGTCCGTCTTGAAGAAGCGCAGGCGCAGGGCGTTCATAACGACGCAGACGCTCGACATGCTCATCGCAGCGGCACCGATGACCGGCGACAGCTTGATGCCAAAGGCCGGATAGAGGATGCCGGCGGCAAGCGGAATGCAGATGACGTTGTAAATGAGCGCCCAGAACAAATTCTCCTTGATGTTGCGGAGCACTGCCTTCGAAAGGCGGATGGCGCTGACGGCATCAAGAAGGTCGCTCTTCATGAGGACCGCATCGGCACTTTCAATCGCGACATCCGTGCCTGCGCCGATGGCCATGCCGAGGTCCGCCTGCGCAAGGGCCGGTGCATCGTTGATGCCATCGCCAATCATCGCAACGCGGTGGCCTTCGGCCTGCAGTTTCTTGATGTGCTCGGCCTTGTTTTCCGGCAGAACGCCGGCGATGACCTTCGGGATGCCCATGCGGCGGCGGATGGCCTCGGCCGTACGCGCATTATCGCCCGTGAGCATGACGACGTCAATGCCCATTTCCTTAAAGCGTTCAATGGCTTCCTTGCTCGTCGGCTTCTCAACATCGGCAGCGCCGAGGATGCCGATGACATGGTCATCTTCGGCAAAAATCAACGGCGTGCAGCCATCGTCGGCCAGCGCAGCCAGATGACTTTCATAGGCAGAGAGATCAATCTGATTCTCTTCCATGAGTTTGGCATTGCCGGCATAATACATATGGCCATCGGCCTGTGCCTTAACGCCGCGGCCAAACAGCGCCGAAAAATCCTCCATGACCTTAGGCGCCGCGCCTTTTTTCTTAGCATAATTCATGACAGCCTCGGCCAGCGGATGTTCACTGCCCTGCTCAAGGCCGGCAGCGACGGCGAGGAGCTCCTGTTCCGAAATACCCACAGCCGTGACATCCGTGACCTCAGGACGTCCTTCCGTGATGGTACCCGTCTTATCCATGACGACCGTGTCGACGGACTGCGCGACTTCAAGGGCTTCGCCCGACTTAATCAGGATGCCGTTTTCAGCGCCCTTGCCTGTACCGACCATGATGGCGACCGGCGTAGCAAGGCCGAGGGCACACGGGCACGAGATGACGAGAATGCAGATGGCGATGGAAAACGCGAATTCCACGCTCGCGCCCATTGCGAGCCAAACGCCGCCGACAATCACGGCAATCGTGATGACTGCCGGCACAAAGACACCGGCAATCTTATCGGCCATGCGGGCAATCGGCGCTTTCGAGGCGCTGGCCTCATCGACGAGGCGGATAATCTGGCTGATGGTCGTGTCTGCACCGACGCGTTCCGCGCGGAAATGGATGAAGCCCTGCTTGTTGATGGTCGCAGACGTGACTTTGTCGCCCTGCTGTTTCTCGACAGGAATCGGCTCACCCGTGATGGCCGACTCATCGATGCTCGTCGTGCCCGAAAGCACGATGCCATCGGCCGGGATGCGTTCCCCCGGACGCACGACAATCTCATCGCCCGCGACAAGCTGCTCAACAGGTACGACCTGCTCCACGCCGCCGCGTACGACCATGGCCTGTTTTGGTGCAAGGTTCATGAGTTTTTCCAGAGCCTTGCTCGTCTGCCCTTTGGCGCGCGCCTCAAGGTACTTGCCGACAGTGATTAAGGTGACAATCATGCCCGCCGACTCAAAGTAAAGATTCGTGCTGTACTCCATGACGAGAGCCATGTCGTTATGGCCAAAGCCCCAGCCCATGCGGAAAATTGCAAAGGCACCGAAGAGGGCCGCAGCCATCGATCCCATGCCGACGAGGCTGTCCATGTTTGGCGCGCCCTGAAAGAGATTGCGGAAGCCCGCAATATAATAGCGGCGATTGAGGTACATAATTGGCAGCACGAGCAGGAACTGCGAGAACGCAAACGTGATGGCATTTTCCGGGCCGTCAAAAATCTGGCTGACAATCTGCGGCACGGGCAGGCCAAAAAGCTTGAAGAACAGCCCGTGCATCGAGATGTAAAGCGTTGGGATAAGGAAAACGACCGACCAAATCAGACGGTGCTTCATCTCGGCAATGCTCTTCTTGACAGGGTCTTCCTGCGGCCCTGCTGTTTTTGCTGCCGGCGCACCTTTGACAGCAGCGCCGTAGCCGGCATCGACGACAGCCTTGATGATTGCCGAAGGATTCGTCTTCGCCTCATCGTACTGAAGCTGCATGCTGTTGGTCAGCAGATTGACGCTGACATCCTGCGTGCCCTCGACTTTCTTGACGGCCTTTTCGACGCGCGCAGAACAGGCCGAACAGGTCATGCCGGTAATCGTGAATTTTTCTTTCTTCATCTTGGATTTCAGCCTCCTTGGTGGCTATCTGGGAACTGTACCTGTGTCATTTCATGACTTTCTGCAGCGTTGTGACGAGTTCATCAACAACCTCATCATGACCTGCGCGGATGTCATCCACGACACAGGATTTGATATGCTGCGCGAGCAGCTCTTTATTGAAGGCATTGAGTGCCGACTGGATGGCGCTGACCTGCGTGAGGATATCGACGCAGTAACGGTCATCTTCGACCATCTTGCAGACACCGCGGACCTGCCCCTCGATGCGTTTGAGACGCGAAATGAGGCATTTATACTCCTTGCTGTCCTTGTCACGGTATTTATGCCGGACGCAGCCGCAGCAGGATTTTTCCTCGCCAGCGGCGGCACTCTCTGTCATTTGACATTTTTTATCTTCACATGCACACATGAAATATACCCCCTAACGGTATTTAATATATACCATAAGGGGGTATGTGTCAAGTAAAAAAATATCTCCCGCAAAGCGGGAGAAAAAGTCAGCCTTTATCCATGGAATGAATGATGACATCCGTGATAACCTGTGTCCAATCGACACCGCGGCCATGGTGCGGCTCCTCTGCCGGCGGATTCTTGGCCCGTTCGGCTGCCATCCGGGCCGTGCGCAGGTCATCGGCCAGCGCCCTGTCCTGCTTGTCCGAATAATTCCAAGCCGTCTCGAGCTCGCGCACCGCATCATCATAGCGGCCTTCATCATAATAAATCAGGCCCTCATACTGATGGCTGCGCCAGATGGGATACGTCCTGTTGTCGTGCGTCGTATTGTCCGCTTCGCTGAGGTCCTCGAGGGCTTCATGCATGCGGTTGAGCCCGTAATACGCGCGGCCGCGCAGGCAGTAGGCATAGGCGCGCGGATTGCCTTTGACGCTGCGGTCTTCGAGCAAATCCGTCAGTTCATCAATGGCCTTCGTGTACTCACTGCGCTGGATATACCCCATGCTGCGGTCAAAAATCTTGCCGTAATCGTAATTATTCTCGAGCTCCGTGCCGAGCTTCTGCTTTTCCTGTCCATTGGCCTTCTGGTACTCCTGCAAAAGCTCCTCATTCTGTTTCTTGAGGTCATCACGCTCCTTCTGCAGTTTTTCAACCTCGGCTTTATTCGCCATGATGGCCTGCAGATTGATATTGTCTGTATCGACTTCGGCTGTCAGGTGAACCGTGTATTTCCATGTCGTTCCCGAAAGTTCCGGCACGGCATCTTCCTTGATGACCTTGAGCACCGCGCCCGAAATCATTTTGACATCGTCCTCCGTCAGCTGCAGATTCTTAGTACGCGAATAGCTCTCGACATAGACACCGGCTTTTTCCACGGCTGCGCGCATGGCTTCCTGACGTGCCGCATCGCGCGCAATCTTCGGCGAGTCATTGTCCCCCATGACGTAAACACCGGTCGCTTCAATCGTCTGCGGCGCTGCCTCGGCCGCCGGAGCCCCCGCCCACAGGCAAAAGAGAGCGCAGAGCATAAGGCACATCTGCCCAATCTCTCGTATCATATCAACACCATCCTTCACAATAGTGTACACTGCCAACTACTTATCTACTATTATAAAGAGATTGCCCTGCCTTTCCAATTAAAATCGGTTAAATTTCCGCTGCTTTCCTGCCCCCTGAAAAAAAAATCACAAAATCGAAAAAAAATGATTGACACACAGGCCCAAAATCGATATACTATATCTTGTCAGTTGCGACAAGCGACAGATGCTGATTTAGCTCAGTTGGTAGAGCAGCTCATTCGTAATGAGCAGGTCGTAGGTTCGAATCCTATAATCAGCTCCATATTTCGCTGATTTAGCTCAGTTGGTAGAGCAGCTCATTCGTAATGAGCAGGTCGTAGGTTCGAATCCTATAATCAGCTCCATCTGGAACATCAGGCTTTCGAGAAATCGAAAGCCTTTTTTGTTGTCTCCAAAGGATATCTTTCGCAGCACGGAAATAGCAGAAATATCCAGTACTGAAATGCAGCTTTCCGCATAATCCTTGTCGTACAAGGATTCTCTCTTTTTATTTTCTACAGAATCGTGAAGGAATTTATCCTAAAATTGTTCTATCATAAAAAATGTAGTCAGTCAGGGAGCTGTACATCTGCCTGAGCTGCCTTCATTGAAATGTATGGATTCATTTTATCAGATAAAGAGGAGTTATCATGGAAGTCATCCTTCGTTTTTTCCATCGCCGCAAGGAACAGGCCCTACTCTCACGTGAGCAGCTGGTCCGTTCGCTCGTCTTCTGCTTTGCACTGACGCTCATGGCATCTTCGACATCGCTGCTGCGGCTGAGCCAGTTCGGCAACGACCCGTTCTCGTGCATGAACCTCGGCTTCAGTCTTGTCTCAGGGCTGAGCTTTGGCACCTGCCTTTCGATTTTCAATGTCTTTGCTCTTGTCCTGCTCTTTTTCTTTGGCCGCCGCTACATCAGCATCGGCACCTGGATTTACCTATTCGGACTCGGCCCCATGGCCGACCTCAGCTATAATCTGCTCGCTCCCGGCCTGACCGTCGGGGCGGATGACCTCATCGGTCGCAGCCTGCTCTTAAGCTTTGGCATCCTGATTTCCACGTTTGGCGTCGCCCTTTACATGTGCTCCGCCATCGGCATGGGCCCCTACGATGCCATCAGCTGGATTGTGGAAGACCGCACAAAAGGGCGCGTTCCCTTCCGCTATGCCCGCATCGCGCTCGACTCAACGGCCGTCATCATCGGTTTTGTCTTTGGCAGTATCGTCGGACTCGGCACGCTCATCATGGCCTGCGGCACGGGACCTTTGATTTCGTTCCACAGCCGCCATTTTGTCCGGCCCATCCTGCAGTATCTGCTGAAATCAAAATAAAAACCCTTCTCAAGCCTGCTGCCCTCTCCTTTGCAGCAGGAATTTTTTTGTCCAGCAAGAACAATATCTGCATAGAATCTTTCCATGAAAGAAGGTGTTTCCCATCGGACTTTCCATTGATATCAAACAGCCGGAGCCCTCGCCCTTTGAACAGGAGCCGGAGCTCATCGGCTTTTACCATTGGCCCCAGAGCATCCGCGCGATGCATTCCCACCCCGACTATATCGAACTCAATTTCATTTTGTCGGGCAACGGCACATACATCGTCGGCAACGACCTCTGCCACGCACAGGACGGCGATGTCATCGTCTATGACAGCGGCGTGCTGCATGATGAAAATCTCGTCCTGCATCAGCTGACGGATAACTGCTGCATCGCCGTACGCGGTCTGAAGCTCCCCGGGCAGCGGGTCAACGCCCTGCTGCCCGAAAATGTCCGGCCGCGCATTCCCTGTCAGGCCATCGCCGAAGAGCTGCGCACGCTCTTTGCCATCATCAGGCAGAGCCTGCAGCATCCGCATGGCTACCACACAGCCAATATGGCCGCCCGCACCATCGTGCATCTCGTTTACGATACGATGCAGGAACGCGCGGCTACGACGACAAAAAAGGAAAATATCCTGATTCAGCAGGCACTTTCCTACATTCACTTGCACTATACTGCAAATCTGCGCGTGACCGACATTGCCCGTGCCATTCACGTCAGTCCCGACTATCTCACGCATATTTTCCGCAAAACGACGAATTATACCGTCATCCAGTACATCCAACGGCGCCGCATCGGCAAGGCCCAGTCCCTGCTCATCTACACCGACCTGCCTTTGCTCGATATCGCCGCCCGCACGGGCTTTGAAGACTCCAATTATTTCAGCCGCGTCTTCCACAAAATCACCGGCGTGCCGCCGCTGCGCTTCCGCCGCCTCTGGCGCGAGGCCTCCGGCACACAGACGGCCGGATAAACACAGCAGGATTGTTCAAGTTTCCCCCTTTATCCTTCCTTATAATAAAGATAAAGATGAACTCTAACCCAACGATAAAAGATAAGGGGGATTTCTTATGTCAAAGACTGAAGATGTCGCTTTCGCTATCATTTCCGCTGCCGGCGACGGCCGCGCCAAAATCCAGCAGGCACTCAAAGAAGCACGCCGCGGCAATTTCGGCGTTGCCGAGGACTGCCTCAAAGAAGCCGACGAGCACCTGCTCAAGGCGCATAAACTGCAGACGGAAGAACTGCTGCAGAAAGAAGCCAACGGCGAGCTCAGCGGCCCGTTCAATGTCCTTATTGCCCATGCACAGGATTATGTCATGACGGGGATGGCTATGAAAGAAGTAGCAGCTGAGGTTGTCAATCTCTACACGCAGCTCCGCGCAAAATAAGGATACGCATGGCTTTGCCAGGATGTTTCATCATCCTGGTTTTTCTTTTGCCTTTTTTCGTTCAGCTCCATCTGTTATAATGAAGGATATAATGAAGGAAAGTGTTTCAACCTGCTGTCTCAGAGGAGGAATCATCATGAAAATTGCGATGGCAAACGACCATGCCGGCACGAAGCTCAAGAACGAAATCAAGGCGTATCTCGAGAGCGAAGGCCATGAAGTCAAGGATTTTGGCACGTATGACGAGGAGTCGTGCGATCTGTCGGATTTTGTCTATCCTGCAGCCCTGTCTGTCGCCAAAGGCGAATGCGACCGCGGCATCTTTGTCGACGGCGTCGGTTACGGCAGTGCAATGATTGCCAACAAGCTCCGCGGCATTTTTGCTGTGGTCTGCCAGGACCCGTTCTGTGCAGCCCTTGCCCGCCAGCACAATGACAGCAACGTCCTCTGCCTCGGCGGCAAGATCATCGGCCCGGCCATCGCCATGGAAATCGTCAAGACCTGGATGCACACGGACCCGCTGACGGCCGAAAAATACCGCCGCCGCATCAAGAAAGTACAGGAAATCGATGCCAAACACTGCGTCGCGGTAAAATAATCCCTGCCAAAATTCATAACACTAAGCAACACAAAAAGAAGGCGTCACCCGCGGGTGGCGCCTTTTTCACGAGGAACATCGGAAATATATTGGGAATCGGGAAGTGATTAGGGAATTGTGAAAGAAATGTTCATTGGAACTTTCGAATGCATCAATGGTTTTTAAGCGTAAAATGCAGGTTTCTCCTGTGCCGGCTTGATTTCCTCGATTTTGCCGCTCGTCTGAGCGCGGACAAGGGCATCGGCCGTGATGGCTGCGAGATAGCCGTCCCAGGCATTCGGGCCGCCGATGACTTCTTTGGCAGCATCATTGACCCAGTTCTGGACTTCATCATCATAAGCATCGTGGAAGCGAACGAAGCAGTCCGTATCAATCGTCTGGGAAATCTGTGCGTTCTTGCGGTATCTCGGATACAGCGGCTGCGGCATCTCGATGACGCCGTCCTCGCAGACGACATGGCAGTTGATATCATAGCCGAATTTGCAGTTGACGAAGACTTCATCCTCAACGACGATGCCGCTCTTCGTCTGCAGAATCATGAGCTGCGGGTCAGCGAGCTCTTTATGCGCATACTTCGTGACTTTCGGCATGATGACCTGTGCCGAAACGAAATCGTCGTTGACGAGCCAATGCGTGACATCGATTTCGTGGATGGCCGTATCATGCACAGCCATGGCCGTCGTGTAGCTGTCCGGCACTTCCGGATTGCGGTGCGTGCAGTGGAGCAGCAGCGGCGAGCCGTATTCGCCGGAATCAAGCGCTGCCTTGACTTCATTATAGCCCTTGTCATAACGGCGCATGAAGCCGAGCTGGATGAGATGTTTGCCCGATTTTACCTCGGCGTCGATGACTTCGAGGCAGTCCTCCGCCGTCGTGCAGAGCGGTTTCTCGCAGAAGATGCGCTTGCCTGCCTTGATGGCCAGCAGCAAAGCCTCTTTATGCGCAAAGCCCGGCGTGACGATGAAGACAGCGTCGACGGCAGGGTCATTGATGAGAGCAGCCTCATCCTTGTATTTCTTGCAGTTTGGACCGGCAATGGCAGCGCCTTTTTCGACCAGAGCATCGACCATATCTGCCACAGCAACGACTTCCGCGCCCTGCGTGCGGTTCGTCAGACGGTCAATATGACTGCGGCCCATGCCGCCACAACCGATAACACCTACATGTAACATGATAATTCCTCCCAGCTTTATGACAATATACTTGGTGTAAATCTATATGAATCAGCTGAAGCCCTGTGGCTCAGCCGAAATTTCTCTTGATGACGGCTTCGGATTTTTCCTTGCCGATGCGGTAGACATCCTCCGGGTCCATCTTGTAATACTCCGGACGGAAGAGCTCAAGCGAAACGACGTCTTCCTTCCAGCCAATCTTCTTGAGGGTCTGGAAAATCGCATCGAGATCAATGCATCCATCGCCCGGCCATACGCGGTCTTCATCGAGCAGCGAACCAATCGGGAAATCCTCAGTATCGTTGAGATGAACGATGAAGATTTTCCTGCCGTCGGCCTTGGCGAGGTCCTCGAGCTTCGAGCCCATGCCATGGAAATGGAAGCAGTCGAGCGTGATGCCGACGTTGTCCATGTCGACATCCTGAATGACCGACCAGGCCTCGCCGAATGTATTGATAGATGCTGCCGGATGGCCGATGAATTCGACGGAGATGCGCATGCCGTATTCGGCGGCAATAGCGCCCATCTCCTTGAGGCTCTTGACTGCGGACTTATGGATTTCCTGGCGCGTGACTTTCTTGAGGTCGACCGTCGGCACCGTGATGACCGTCTTGCAGCCGATTTTTTTGCCCCATTCGCACATCTGGCGGAGTTCCTGCAGGACTTTCTGATAATCTTCCGGCGTGCGGTTGTTGAAGAAGCACAGCGTGTTGAAAGCCAGCGGTTTAACTTTATGATTCTTGAACCAATTAGCGAGGTCGTCAATCGTATGGTTCTTGAGGTAATTGGGGATGCCGTCCATCGTGCGCGGCTCAATCATGTCATAGCCGTATTTTTCGCAAAGCTCGAGGTCTTTTTCGAGGCTGGATTTTTCGAGGCAGGTTGCCTGATTCATACTAAGTTTCATCGTATTCATGCTCCTTTTCTTTATTCTTTAGGATGTTTTCATCTCACTTGATGCTTTAAGTATAGCTCTATTTTCAGAATATTACTTTCTCGTTTCTGCTGCCTTTCAAGCAAAAAAAAGAGTGCAGGCCGATGGGCTTGCACTTTTCTGCAAAGAGGAACACGCTGTTTCCCTAAAATTCATTTATGGATGTTTGAAGCCAGCTGATTGAGTTTCTTGAACTGGTGCTCGCCGACTTTTGCTTTGCGGTAATTCTGCGGCGACATTCCTGCAAAACGCTTGAACTGATTGTTGAAATAGCTGATATTGTCGTAGCCGACGCGCACGCTGACTTCCGTGATGGAAAGGTCCGACGTCATCAAGAGCGTCTGTGCCTCGCCGATGCGCCGCCGGATGATGTACTGGATGGGCGGAAAGCCAAAGAATTTCTTGAACTGATGGGCAAACCCCAAAACGCTCATATGCGAGCGTTCCGCTAAGGCTTCCACCGTCAATTCTTCCATGAAATGGCCGTCGATGTAATCCTTGCAGGCAATGAGCAGCTGGTCTTTCTCGCGCGCTGGCTGCTGGCGCTCATGCGGCAGCTGGTAAAGAAGGATTTCAATGAGTGCCATGAGTACGGTATGTGTGATTTCGCCATTCCTTGGCAGATTCTCATTGACTTCGGTATAAAGCAGACGAAAGAGATTTTCGACCATCGGTGCGGCCGTCCCCGCATGGATGCGCGGCGAAACGTCCTTCGCTATCAGAAAATTGTCGGGCAGATTTGGCAGTGAGAGCCCCTTCACGCCGCAATTGTAGAAACGCAGTCCTTCCTTAGGATCCGCGCTCTCATCGTGAAGCTTGCCCTGATTGTAGACGAGTACATCGCCCTGCTCCACCTCATAGAGACGCCTGCCAATGCGGATGCTGCCGCGGCCGCCGCAGATATACTGCAGTTCGAGATTATGTTCATGACAGTGTACGGCGGTCGGCGTCATATTTTCTTTTTCATCATTGAAACTCACGTAGACGAGCTGCAGATTCTCCCACGAGATACACGGCTCCAGGATACTCTTATTCTGCTTATAATAAATCACACCCATGCAATCACCCCAACCACAAAGACCAGAATTTTCTATTATCATTCTAGCAAGCACAGAGATTCAGATGCAAGAAATATTCTGCAAAAAGCCATAAAAAAGAGAGTCACTCTCCAGCGGCTGCTTAAGCGTGGAGATGACTCTCTTGTATATTTTCCTTATATTAGTCTTTTACTTCGCAGTTGACACGGTCCTGCTCGCCATGATGGCGGAAATCGTGCTCAATCTGCTCGAGCGAACGGCCGCGCGTCTCAGGGACGAATTTATAGACAAAGCCGAGACCGAGCAGGCCAACACCGGCAAAAATGAAGAACGTAGCCGAGAGGCCGAACGAATAGAGCAGCGACGGGAACACGGAGCCGATGCAGAAGTTCGTGAGCCAGAGGCAGAGGACGGCACAGCCCATGCCCATACCGCGAATGCGCAGCGGGAAGAGCTCCGACAGCAGCAGCCAGGTAACTGGGGAAAGGAAGCCCTGCTGGAAGAACAGGAACGTGACCGTCAAGGAAAGAACGACAAACGGCAGGACAGACGTACCGGCAAGCAGGTTCGAGAAAATACCAATGGCACAGAGGCAGGCCATCGTGCCAATCTGGCCCGTCATGATGAGCGGACGGCGGCCATGGCGCGTCATGAGCCACATGCCGAAAATCGTGGCAGCCACAGAAATCGTACCATTGGCGATGTTGCCAATCAGGGCCGCTTCCGTCGAGAAGCCTGCCTGCGTCAGAATCTGCGTGCCATAATACATGATAGAGTTGACGCCGGAAATCTGCTGGCAGATGGATACGCCCATGCCGATGAAGACGATGCGGCGGATCCAAGGCGTAGCGAGGTCTTTATAACTGGCTTTATCGAGATGTTTTTCAGCGTCGATATTGTCCTGAATCTCGTTGAGCTCGGCGATGGCCTGACGCTCGTTGCGGATTTTCTTCAAGACCTGCATGGCATCGCTGACGCGGCCCTGCAGCAAAAGCCAGCGCGGGCTCTCCGGCATCACCATCATGCCGAGCCAGAGTACGACGGCCGGAATGGAAGCAAGTGCGAGCATGTAGCGCCAGATATGGCCGACCTGGCCAAACGTGACACCGAGAATTGCATTTAAGATGAAGGCAAGCAGCTGGCCGGAGACAATCATGAGCTCATTCTGCGTGACCATGCGGCCGCGGCGGTCAGCCGGGGCCATCTCAGCGAGGTACGCAGGAACGGTAACAGAAGCACCGCCGACGGCAAGGCCGAGGATGTGGCAAACCAGCTGGCTGCCTACCAGCAGGATCAGGTGGCCTTCTACGGCAACTACGCCGAGTTCGCGCAGGCACAGGACAACGTGGAGAACGCCGTCATCGCCTTCAAGGACAACACCGTGGTCATGGTGATCGCATCCAACGAGTGCACCGCTGATCTGGACAGCGCCGTGGACAACGCTCTGGCATAAACCCGAACCACCCGAAGCCGGTGCCATTTGCGGCATCGGCTTTTTTCGGTAGAAAGCCCTCCCTCACCCGGGATGGCTCCCCCTTGGGGGAAGACTGAATCTGTAATTCCGTGTAAAAAGGAGGCTGACGCCTTGGTTTTCAGCACCATAATCTTCCTGTTCCGCTTTCTGCCCATCACGCTGGCGCTGTACTACCTTGCACCCCCGAAGCTCAAGAACACCGTGCTGTTTTTGTGCAGTCTGGTGTTCTACTGCTGGGGCGAGGTACGCTTCTTCCCGGTGATGGTGGCCCTGATCCTGATCAACTATATCAGCGGCCTTGCCATCGAGCATTTTGACCAGCGCCCGGCCCTTCGCAGAGCGTTCCTGCTTGCCGCCCTGATCGGCAGCCTTGGGATGCTGTTCTATTTCAAATACGCAAACTTCGTCCTGCGCAGCGTCAATGCCCTGCTGGGCACCGGCTTTGCCGAGATCCAGGGCATCGGCACCCTGCCGCTGGGCATCAGCTTCTACACCTTCCAGACCCTGTCCTACTCCATCGACGTCTACCGCCGGGATGTGAAGGCGGAGCGCAATATCATCAACTTCGGTGCCTACGTGGTCATGTTCCCGCAGCTCATCGCGGGCCCCATCGTCAAATACCGCGATGTCTCCAGCCAGCTGCACGTATACCGACACCGCTACAGCCTGCAGCAGATTGAAGAGGGCATGACCCTGTTCACCTTCGGCCTTGCCAAAAAGGTGCTGCTGGCGGATGCCATCGGTGCTTTGTGGACCGACATCATCGGGGTGGCAGACAGCCCCTCCACCACCTTTGTGGGTCTTGCCAACGCCTCCACCCCGCTGGTGTGGCTGGGCATCATCGCCTACAGCCTGCAGCTCTATTTTGACTTTTCCGGCTACTCCATGATGGGCATTGGCATGGGCAAGATGCTGGGCTTCGACTTCCCCGCAAACTTCAACTACCCCTATATCTCCGCTTCCATCACCGAGTTCTGGCGGCGCTGGCACATGACCCTGTCCGGCTGGTTTAGGGAGTATGTGTATATCCCGCTGGGCGGCAACCGCCAGGGGCTCAAGCGACAGATCTTCAACCTGTTCGTCGTCGAACTGCTCACCGGCATCTGGCACGGCGCGAACTGGAACTTCATCTGCTGGGGCCTGTACTACTTTGTACTGCTGGCGGCAGAAAAGCTGTTTTTGCTGCCCCACCTGCAAAAGGGTAAAGTCTGGCCCCACATCTACACCCTGTTCCTCGTGGTGGTGGGCTGGGCCATGTTCGTGGGCAACGACACGGGCGTAAGCTTCGGCCTGCTGTTCCAGAAACTGTTCATCCCCTCCGGCGGCGTTTCTCCGCTGTATTTCCTGCGCAACTACGGTGTGCTGCTGGCGGTGAGCGTGGTGTGCTGCACCCCGCTCATTGAAAAGCTCTGGGATGTGCTGCGCAGGAACGTGGTCACCCGCTGTGCCGCCATCCTGACTTTGCTGGTGATCTCCACCGCCTATGTGGTGGGCAGCACCAACAGCCCGTTCCTCTACTTTAACTTTTAAGGAGGCGTGAAGATGGACAAGCATTCCAAACGATCTTCTTCGCTCCTGCACTACCCAGTGCTGGTGGTGTTCAGCCTGTTCTTTATTGGTCTGTTCGCACTGGACCTTATTACACCGGACCGTGCCTACAGCGAAATGGAGAACACCACCCTCAGCCAGCGCCCGGCGCTGACCCAGCTTTCCGCCAAGGGGCTGAACAGCTATTTTACCGCCTACACCAAATATGTGAAGGATCAGGTGTTCGGCCGCGATAACTGGATCAGCCTGCAGAGCGTGGTGGAGACCACCCTGCTGCAAAAGGAGCAGAGCGGCGGCATCCTGCTGGGCAAAGAGCACATGATGTTCCCCCGCACCTTCGGCCTGCTGGACAGCGAGAACCGCACCCTGCCCAAGAACACCGCCGCCGTGGAAGCCCTGTGTCAGCGGTACCCGGGCAAGGTGGATGTTCTGCTGGCACCGGCGGCATCGGTGATCTATCCGGAGAAAGTGCCTGCAAATGCGCCGCTGCTGGACGAGGATGCCTACCTCGACCAGCTCTCTGCCGCCGTGCAGGCGG
>ERZ779888.666-NODE-666-length-39506-cov-6.523738_pt1 | contig 39506 bp, 32 predicted proteins | sample MGYA00511245_ERZ779888 | MGnify/ENA primary metagenome ERZ779888 (study PRJEB29588, sample SAMEA2155255) | human gut metagenome | biome: human gut; feature: human-associated habitat; material: faeces | place: Denmark | collected 2008/2010 ...
ATGTATTTTCAATTTAGGACAGTTAATTTTATCGTCCTATTAAAGTATAGCCCTCAGGGGAAAGTTCAATCGCGGTCACGGTCTCTCCAAAAGTTGATGCCCATGCGTCAAAATGAATTAGATCGTTTCGCTTCAAGGTGCTGTACTGAAGGTATTTTTGCATCGTGTACATTTCCACCATTGAATTGGAAATTGGCGTACCCGTTGCAAACACAACGCCTCGACCGCTGGTAAGCTCGTCAAGGTATCTGCACTTCATATACAGGTCGCTTGATTTCATGGCTTCTGTCTGAGAAATACCACCGACATTTCGCATTTTAGTAAATGCAGCAAGGTTCTTGTAGTAATGAGCTTCATCAATAAAAATGCGGTCAATACCGAGTTCTTCAAAGGTAACAACATCGTCCTTTCGGGACTGGTCGTTCAACTTGTCGAGCTTCTGTTTGACCGTTTTCTTGGTGCGCTCCAACTGTTTAATTGAGAAATTATCTCCGCGGTTTCTTTTCAGTTCGGAAATACCTTCAAGGATCTCATCGAGTTGCTGTTGCAGAATGGCTCTTTGCCTTTCTAACGACATAGGTATCTTCTCAAACTGACTGTGCCCGATAATGACTGCATCGTAATCGCCGGTAGCAATTCTTCCGCAGAACTTTTTACGATTCTTTGCTTCAAAATCCTTTTTTGTGGCGACAAGGATATTTGCCGACGGGTAAAGCTGAAGGTATTCAGATGCCCACTGTTCCGTAAGGTGATTCGGAACCACAAACAGCGACTTTTGACACAGCCCAAGCCGTTTACTTTCCTGCGCAGCCGCTACCATTTCAAAGGTCTTTCCGGCTCCAACTACATGAGCAAGGAGTGTGTTTCCACCGTAAAGAATATGCGCAATCGCATTAACCTGATGCTGTCTGAGAGTAATTTCGGGATTGATACCGACAAAACTCATGTGACTGCCGTCATATTCACGCGGGCGAACGCTGTTGAACTTCTCATTATACATTTTTGTGAGTCGTTCACGACGCTCCGGATCACTCCAAATCCAATCTGCAAACGCCTGCTTAATGAGTTCCTGCTTACCCTGTGCAATAGCCGTTTCTTTCTTGTTGAGTATAGCGGTCTTTTTTCCGTTCTCGTCCTCAACATAATCGAAGATGCGGACATCTTTAAGGTTCAGCGTTTCCTCCATGATTTTATAGCCGTTTATTCTCGAAGTGCCATAAGTGTTGTACGCTTTGACATTTCCACGGTCGTAGGATTTACCTTCTACGTTCCACTCGCCGGTAAACTGTGCGTAATGAACATGAATATTCCATTGGCAGTATCTCGGTGTACTGAACAGTTCAAACATAAAGTCTTCGATAATTTCCGGTGGAAGCCAAGTCGCACCAAGTCTTACGGAAATTTCACTTGCAGTTAGATCAACAGGCTGTACTGCCTCAAGAGCACGAACATTCTCTCCATAATCTTCGGGATAAAGCTCTGCACTTCGCTTGGCAATAGCAAGTTTTTCTCTTACATTTCCGGAAAGGTATTCATCAGCAGGAAGGTATTGCGGACGCCCGTCATCTTCGCTCGTGTGCATAGGATTTAAGAAGATAACACCTTTTAAGTCCTCAAATAGCTCTTGCTCAGTTTTTCCTGTCAGCTCCATCATATACGGCATATCTATTTTTGCTTTTTCAGCAAGAGATAATGCGTACGCTTCGGAAGCGGTATCAACGGATTCTACCTTAACTTTCTGCTTGATTGTTCTCTTTGAGAACATGTCTGCTTTGCGAACAAACTCTCCTTCATCGTTTAGAACTTCCAAAGATGAAAGCAAACAGTAAGAACTATCCGAGCTAAATGCTGAGTTATTGGCTCTCGCATTTATCATGCCGTATTTCTTGCTGAAAGTGTCGTAGAGGTCATTCAGTTTATCCTGTTCCGCCTTAATATCGGCTTCCGGGTAATCTTCTGTCTGATATTCGATTAGTGTTCGCACACAATCACGAATAGCAATCATACCCTTTATTCGACTCTCCGCCGTTGCAGAAACATCAACGGGATTCATGCGGCTGTTTTCACGGTAATAGATTTTTCCGTCAACAACGGTAAAGCTGAAGTTTCTTACATCAGGGTCAGCCGGAATAGAGAGATCTTCTTCGTCGGCTTCGAGTTCGTCAAACTCATATTCTGAAATCTCCGCATGGATATTCTGTATCGCATCCTGAAGCTGGTCAGAAAGTTCCGAGCCTTCATAAGCAACACAGGCCGATTCCATACCGTGAGCGCCGCTGATAAGCTGCATATCACCGAGAACCATTTCCGGGTTATTAACAAAATAAGAGTTCATCTTGATGCCGTTTTCATCGGTAGCAAGGTGTACCCATTCAGGCTCGATATCTATCAGTCTATCTCGCTTTTGCAGAAAGATTATATCTGAAGTTACTTCTGTGCCTGCCGCGTCCTTAAAGGTGTTATTGGGCAGACGAATTGCACCGAGAAGATCTGCTCGCTGTGCGATATATTTTCGTACTGACGGGTTTTCCTTATCAAGCGTTCCCTTAGAAGTGATAAATGCCACCACACCTCCGGGGCGCACCTTATCAAGCGTTCTGGCAAAGAAATAATCGTGAATAAGGAAATTGTGCTTGTCATATCTCTTATCAGGAACCTTGAACTGACCGAACGGCACGTTGCCAACCGCTGCATCGAAGAAACTGTCGGGAAGATTTGTGTTTTCATAGCCCTGAACGGCAATACTGGAGTTTTGATAGAGTTGCTGTGCAATTCGCCCTGAAATCCTATCAATTTCCACTCCATAAAACTTAGCAGAACTCATGCTTTCAGGGACAAGACCTATGAAGTTACCGATGCCGCAGGAGGGTTCAAGGACATTACCGGTTTTGAAGTTCATATTTTCGAGCGCCTTATACACCGCTTTGATAACAGCAGGCGGCGTGTAGAAAGCGGTCAACGTTGATTCTCTTGCAGATTCGTATTCTTCCTCAGATAGAAGTCCCTTTAATTCTTCGTAGTGGGGATTATCTTCTTTGAAGAACTCAGACAATCCACCCCAGCCGACATATTCAGATAACACATTCTGCTCATAAGGCTGTGCCAGCCTGTGCTCAGCTTCCAGTTTATTGAGAAGTTGAATGGCATGGACATTATTATAGAACCTTTCAAGCGGTGTACCAACGCCGATAGCGTCGTTTTCAATTCTAAAGTTCGTACGGTATTCAGAGTTGATTTCCGGATGAAGAACATGAGGTGTTACCTTGCCCTTTTTAGCCTGTACGGGAGGTGGGGCAAGGGAAACTTCGGGATTTTCTATTGGCAGCCTTTCTATCAGTGAATTTATCTGATTTCTGCGTTCCGGATCATCCTCATTCTCCAAAAACTGATTTAGACTTTCTCTGATTCCTCGAACAGAATCATCGTTTGATAAATCTGCTTCAATTCGATGAATAGCATCTTCGTCCGTCTCACCAATTTCAAGAGAATCTGCGTAGTCGTAATAGTCGTAATCCTTGATAAAGTCCACAAGGTCTCCGGCAAGCTGTGACATTCCTTTAGCAGAAGCAATTATTCTCCGCACTTCCAGTTTTTCACCCGGCTCGTGCGTTACGGCAACAACATTATGCCCAGCATCAAGGAGTTTCTGCGTGTACTGTTCCGTCACATGGACCGGGAACCCGCACATCGGTGTTGAGATTGACTTATTAGAGAAAGTTTTACGGGTAAGCATGAGTTCAAGAACATCGTGCGCAATTTGCGTATCACGTTCTCCGTAAATCTCGAAGAAATCGCCAATCTTATACATAACGATATCATTCGGATTATCTTTCTTAACCATTTCGTATTCGTCAAATTCCGACACAAAATGATCTCTGAATGCCACGCCGTTGTGTTCGCAAAGTTCTGCGAAATCCTTAATTACTTCGTCAGGGATACCGAGTACGCTACCGTCTTTTTCAAATACAAACGCATCTTCCACAAGGAAGTTGTAAAACTCAGCTCCATGCCACACATTATCCATAGAGTCGGACGCAACAAGACCGTTTTCATCAAAGGTAAACTCCACATCGTCTATCTTGAGATATCCGAGAACATCGTAAAGAATCTCGGTTTCTCTATCATAAACAGGGAGCTTTTCCGTTTCACGGAACACTCTGGTTCCGTCAGCACCAAACTCTGCCTCATAAGCATCGGTAGCTCTCTGCGCTTCACGATCTGCCGTAAATCCTTGAATATCTTCGTGAATCTTTAAGATATTTTCATGGGTGAACTCGATATAATCGTAGTCCATTTCATAGTCGTTCTCGGCTTCCATGAAGAACGGAGTATTGATGTCTGCAAGGAACTGATCTGACATTTCCTCAAGGTCGGCAACAAACTTCTCTGTATTCTCCGAATGATTCGAAATATCATAGTCCTCGACAAGTTCTTCAAACACATTGAAGCTCAAATTTCCGGATACATACTGTCCACCAGCCTCGGCATCGGGATTGAAATAAATCCAATGAACAAGGTCATCACCGCTGTTCAGAGATATCCGCATCTGAGTGTTATCGGGGACAACTTCGAGCAACTTATCATTAAGCGGATTTTCCTTAAGCTTTTCATCGAACTCATCACGAGCTATCGTCTTATTGAAAAGCGGGAACTCGGTATCAAAAAGAACCACCTCGTTTTCATCAAACGAAAGCATTTCATACTCATGCGTTCCGAGAAATACGGTATCTCCTAAATGATAGCGATATTCCTTTTTGGGTTCGGGAGGCGGATTCAGTTCGTCATAGGTCGGTTCAAAAGGCTTTGCTATATCACTGTTAAGCGATTCCAGCATAGCTTCACAACGCTCTGTAAGGTGTGTATTATCGGCAATGATCGTGTTCATTGCCTCGCGCATCATTGGAAGGATAAAGTCTCCTTCCGCCACACGAGCGTGCATTTTCTTTTCACCGACGCCGAAAGCGTTCCAACAGCTTGACAGATAATACTGGTTCAGTTTCTTATCTTCTTCACCAAGCTGCGTTACAAAGTCATTGTAGTCACGGATGATAGACGAAAACTCTTTTGAGATTTCCCATCTTTTAGTTCTCGCTTCAACCTGAGCATGAAAAGTCGGGTAGTAATCTTTTTCTGCTTGACTCAGATAACGGTCAGCCGAAATCAGTTCTCCGATACGCTTTTCAACCTTGTTCCATTTAAGGAGTATTTCGGAATCCGGTTCGGTTATTTTTCCTCTGCTGATTTTTATTCCTTTGGCATCATGACTCTCATCAAGGTTTCTGCCGGAAACAATGGGATAAGCACCGCCAACTCCGTATTCATTCTTTAAGAAATCAACATTGTTTACTGCTGATTCCTTTTTCAAATACTGCTCATAGATGCGGTATTTGCCTTCATGAATCCCGCTGCCACGTGTCAGTACAGCATCAATATCTTCCTGAGAAATAGTAAAAGCGGAGGTTTTTTCTGCCTCCGCTTCTGCTATGATTTCCTGCTGTTCTTCAACAGTCGGAAGATTTATGCGTAAATCAGATCCCTCAGAACTACTTCCTCCGCCGAGTGACGGATTGAGTTCATCAGCCCGACCCACTTCATTTGATCTTCCGCCTTCATCTGCTCGGTCACGCCGTTCTGGACTTTCATCTGCTCGGTCAGCTTGTCCATCATTCGGTTCGCCTGTGCGTCCACTTCTTCCAGATGGTTGTTCAGCGTTCCATTCAGTAGCATCCCGGTGTAAATCCCGTCTTTGTGCTCGCGGAGAAACGTCCGACGCAGCATTCCATATTTCCCAACCTTCGGGCTCTCCGGCATTTCCAGATCGGGAATCTGATAGTCCCCCTGCTGTGTATAGGTCAGTTCCATTTTCAAAGCTCCTTTCGGTATTTTTGTTTCTGCTATTATGATACTCAGAGGTTCGCCCATCCGCAAATGTGCGAATTCTCTGTTTTTCTTCTTTTTCCAGTTCTTTTACTGTTTCACCAATGTCCCGGAGTATCATTTCGGAAATATCACTGGTTGCTGCGCCGAGAACAGAAATGACATCAATCGTATTGAAATCATAAACCCGGCTAAAATCCTCACGAGTAAAATACTGCCTTGGGTCATAACCCACACGGGAAAGTGTCATAAAAGCAACGCTGTTTTTCAGCATTTCTTTCAGCCACACTTCGAGGTTGGTATTATCCAGTTCTTCAAGAAGGCTTCCACCTTTGACAGAAGATAAAGCGGAAAGATAATCTGAAAAGTTATCCTCTACTGCATGACCGGTGATATCCATAAGAAAATACGGAAAATCCTTCGGTTCTTCAACATCACCAAAGCTGTTCTGTAGGCTTTCAGATACTGCAAATTCGTATTCCGGCTTCATCTGCCAAAGTGTTACCACCTTACCCGCAAGGCTATTAGTATCGGAAATATCAAACACATGACGAAGCTTATACGGAATGTCTCGGTCAACCAAAAGAGCAATACCTTTTGTTCCCTTATTAACCCAACGTCCGAATTTATTCCAGATTTCGATTTCCGCACATGCAGTTGCGTCCGGCTTCTGCGCGTGAATAAGCAACTGTTCCTTAAAGGTGTATTTATAATTGTTTGCCGCCGTAACAAGGAAATCCGTATAACGATCAGCATTGGAGGTAATATCCCTTGCAGTCTGGGATGCCAACTCCACAATCATTCTATATTTGCTCGGCATTGGAAATACCTCCTTATTTTACTTTTATAGTGACCTCAATGGTCTTTTGGTTCTCGCCAAGAATTGAGGCAAACAAAAGCCCGGTTCTGGCGTTTGATACCTTTGTTACAAGCTCATTGAGCCTGCACACGGTATTGTTGATTTCTTTCTGATTATCTGCGTAATAGTAACCCGATTCGTCACTGCAAATAGGAAAGCCATCCTGTCGCAAAGAGCTGATCTTGCGGCGAATATTTCTTCCGTCAAGCATAAACAGCTTTTCAAGCTCTTTACTATGGATGGCCTTCTCCTTGCCAACATGATTTTTACGGAGATACTCGCAGATGGCTTTCTTTTTGTCCATTGCTTCTCCTTATCTTGTAGGTTCGTGTTCCTTTTCTTTATGAGCCGCAGGCGGGTTCTTTTCCATATATTCCTTTACGGTTGCTACGGAACCTTCATAATTCCAGTCTTCTTCAGGGTCAATGTCGCGGTAAGCGTTATTGATTCTTTCGCTCGGCTCCAAACGAATGGGCTTATTCGTAATAAGCGTTCCCCAGTGATTCACCATGATCCAGTTGGCAATTTGAACAGGATCTCCTTGCTGATCGTCGTCATGACGAACCTCATACATATACAGCCCTTTCGGTACGGTGTCTCTATCCACTCGCGCACAGGTAAACAGCATCGGATGCCCAAGAACGGTAACATCCTCAAACTTTTCTGTCATGGCATTTACTCTCATCGTGCTTCGCCTCGCTCTCTCTGATGCGTTGGGAATGTCCAACCATACACTTTGCCGATGTCATCACCGAGCCTGCGGGTAATCCGAACAATGTCGGCTCTCGTTGCCGTTCCTTCATAGAGTTTTTCTTTCAGGCGGTCCTTTTGAGACTCCGATACATTGTCTTTATAAACGCGGTAAAGGTAGTGGTTAGTTCCGTCATGGTGAATATCATCGCAGCGAAAATCGCCGTTTTTATCCACATACCATGTGGTGTAGTCATAGTTGGAATAAAGGCAGTCGCGGATGTTTCCGCTTTCAATTTCCTTATATCCCATGCGTCTTCCGTTCCACAATCCGAGATCAGCAACAACAAGAATAGGCTGTGAGAGCTGGATATTCAGATTGACACGCTCATCAGAAAGATAAGAACTGTTGGTTTCGCACATGATCTCATAGAGTTCATCGTCTGAATAACCGGGATACTCGTCTTCCAAGTCTGCTCGCCAGTCCTCCAGGTCGAGATTCTCGTTGCTCCATACAACGTGTCTGTCGTCCATTCCGTTCACCTCCTTCATCTGCTTCACAAGACGGGCAAACCATTCTGCCTTCGGGAATTTCATCACCGCAACATACGCAGTAGTTGCTCATCTTGCGTCACCTCTATCTTTCGGTTTCATAGGTTTTCCGTCCATGTCATAGTTTTTTGGGTCCGCACCGGGAACATTCCAACCGAACATCGAACCTGTTCTCATGGCTTCTTCCTGCGCTTTTGTTACGCCAAGCTTGCCGTTGTACTCATCGACCAAAGCCCTCGCGTCTTCTTCGCTGGGGGCGGGAATATCAGTCTTGTAGTAGCCTTTTTCATTGCGTTTGATAATGATTACATCGTTACTGCCGGGGAGAAGGCTGTAACATTGTTCGGGAAGGCTATCCCGTATCGGTTCGCAGGTGTGACCGTTCTGTTCCATTCGCTCGGCAAACTCGCAAATATGATAAAGATTATCTCCGACCTCCACATGGTAGTCATCAATATATCTGCAAGTACGCACCTGATCCTCATTCCACGAATAATGAATTATGATTTTGCCTCCATCGGGAATACGGAACAGCTCATTATAATGACTGTCAATGAAGCGAATGCCTCTTTCGGCTTCCTTCATGTGACCGTCCAGCCAATCCTTGACGTAGCAATAGCAGTAAAGGTTGTATTCGCCCTTATTTGGGTTCAAGCGCAGAAGATAAGCGTATTTATCGGTGTCAACACGAACACCGTAATAATCCTGCTCTGTCTGCATCTTGCTCTGCGGAGTGCTGTAACAGTAGTTTGCAAGCGCTTTGCGGTTATGAAGAATATCGCCCTCTTCGCGGAGGGAATTGATAACGTCATCAAACTCAGCCTTGAACTCATCTGTTTTTAGATCTCGTCTCCAGTCATTCCAACTGGCAAAGAACCCGTTACCGTCTGTGTCCATATCGGCTCTAAGATAGCCGATTAAACCGGTCTGCCCAGAAATCTGTGCGCTCTGGCGAAAGGTATATTTATCTTCCGTTTCTATCATCGCTCTTTTTTCAAACTCGATCATCTTGCTTCACCTCTTTCTTTAGGAGGTTTTCTTTCCTGTTCTCTGATTTCGTTTGCCTTGGCAAGACCTTCCTTTGCCCATTCAGGGAGCTTTTCTGGCTCAATCACGCCGAGAACATCGGAACGGTAGTAGGATGTCTGCCTTCCATCGAAAAGCGATATACAGTAGCATGTGCGGCCTCTGGCGTTAGCTTGCGCGCCAAAGCCGCCAGTACAAAGCATAAGCTGATGATTTGCATGACGAAATTCAGGACGTAAGATATTGCCTTTAATAACAACGACTTTATTCTCAATGGCATCTTCCCATGTGACAGGCGTACAGTCAAAAGCCATAAGCTCAGTATTTGCTCCGATCTGCTCATTGGCTTTTTCGGTTTCTTTGATGATTTCCTCTGCTGCGGAAGCGATACGCTCACCGTAAACCTGTGCAATCTCCGCAAAATCATCGCTGACAAGAGCTTCCGTATAGCGTTCAAAGATAGCAACATTCTCGATATAGCAGCAGAGATACCGTTCATCCTTTGGAGCCTTCGGATTTTCGCAGATGGCAATTTCCTTATGACCAACATACATGGCGTTGAGAATGGTGTAATCGCCGATCATTCTTTTGTCGTCCATTTTGTCCTCCTTATAAATCGGGCGACACCTTTTTATCGGTGCCGCCCTTACTTTGCTTTTTATTTTCTATTCTTCAAGCGAAGAATGATAAGCCCTGCGACAATGAATGCCACAAGGCAGATACCGATAATTACTTTAGCGTTCATGCTTGCTGCCCTCCTTTTTCTTTCTGAAGGTGAAGATAGCTGCAACACCTGCACCGATAAGAGAGATACCTGCGAGAGTTGCCCAAAGAGGCATATTCGTAGAATCGCCGGTCTTAGGAATATCGGTTACGGGCTTGAGCTTATTGTGGAACTTTGCGACAACGGTTTTGCCCTCATGGACAGTAACCGTAATATCCGCAGGAAGTTCGTACTTCTCATTTGCCTTATTGCCGACTTCGGAAATCACATAATCGCCGACGCGAAGACCGGTAATATGAATCTGACCATTCTCGTCAGTAACATATTCCTTGCTGAATGCGTTTCCGGTGATATCGGAACCTTCAACGCGGAAGGTAAATCCTTTAAGCACACCATCCTCAGAGGTCTTTTCGATACGAATATCTCCGACCTGTGCTTTGTTGATAAAGCCGTGACCAGCCTCATTTTCAACAATTACCGTCTTGCCGTTTTCTTTGATGAAGAACGTGTAGGTTCCTTCATCAAGATAGAAACCTTCCGGAGCCTTTGTTTCTTTCAGATAGTATTCACCGTATTCGAGATTATCCATCTCATAGACACCATCCGCGAGTTCTTCCATAGTGCCGATAAGCTTGTCACCCTGGTACACTTCAAAGGTTGCTCCGGAGAGATGATGATCCGGATAATCTTTATCCACCTTCGTGAGCTGGACATTGCCGTGAATCAGCTTATTTGTAATTTCAATTTCAACAACTGCACCGTTCTTATCAATATTTACGGTATAAGGTGTTTCATCCATTACATACGCTTCAGGAGCCTCAATCTCTCGTACAACGTATTCGCCGTAAGGGATATTGTTGAAAGAGAACGTGCCGTCTTCACCGGAAATTACAGTCATAACAGGTTCCTTGCCTTCGGTATAGAAGAGGCCGATTGTTGCGCCTGCAAGAGCGTTACCTTTATCATCTTTCTTCATGCCGTGAACTTCTCCGTAAATCAGTTCATTGGAAATACTCTTGCCGTCGTTCGCTTTAATATCCACAACATCAACAGTCTGTCCTGCGTACTCAAAGGAAATGCTGAACTTCTCGTCAGTGAGGATATAATGCTGATCGGTACTGATTTCTTTCAGATAGTATTTTCCGAAAGGAAGATCGGATTTTGCTTTTGCTTTTCCGTTTTCATTGAAAGAGATAATCTCTACGAGGCCATCATCGGGGATAACCTTGCCGTCCTTTGCGGTCAGCTCTTCGCCTGCATACAGACCGAAGGTTACAGCAGACATTTCATTGTTCATGCCGATGCCGAACTGTTTATTCTGCTCCATGACCTTAGTGAGAGAAATCTGAACTTTCTGACGGTCATTGCAGAAACTTGCAGCCGTTTCGGTGATCTCAACTTCCTGTCCCGCATAAACAAGCTCAGCGGAATGAACTTCCGTATTGATTACCATTCCGAAAGGAGCTTCGGTTTCATAAATCTCATACTTACCGAGATAAAGAGGCTTACTTTCAGCCACACCGTTCTCACCGGTGGTTACAGTATCGACAACTTCACCAGCGGAATAACGGAGCGTACCGTCGAGCGTATAAACGTCTTCGGCTGCCTTGATTTCATAAGTCGCGCCGGCAAGACCCTGCACTTCATAAACGGGCTGGTAGATGCCATCTGCCTCAGTTACGGTTGCAAAAACTTCACCGGACTTGGAAATCTTAATGATTCCTTTCTGAGCAAGGTTTCCGAGTTTCACTTCAACAACGGTGATCCCGCTGTCTTCAGTAGAATTGTCTTCGGTAACATCAAACTTTACAGATTCATTGCTGAGAACATATCCGTAAGGCGCGGATACTTCTTTAAGGGAATAGCCCTTTCCGTATTCGAGCTTTTCGGGAGTAATAAGCATACCTGCATCGTTTGTATAGAAGGTATCAATAGTTGTGACTTCCGGATAGGTGAAAGTCATTTCTACCTTAGAACCATCAGGACGATAGATCTGGAATCCTGCACCGGCATAAGGAATTGTTTTACCGGTTTCGGCATCGACCTTAATCACCTTAATAAAGGATTCAAAGTTTGCGTTATTGATAAGATAGCGATAGATTTCACCATCCTTCGCAATAAACACATCAAAGTCCTTCATGAGTTCTCTGCCTTCCCAGCCGGAGACCTGATGAACAGTATATACGCCATAAGGCATATTTTTGCTCTGAGCGAAGCCGTTTTCATCACAGGTGAGATAATCGCGCTCGGTTTCCTTGGCTGCATCAAAACTACCAGAGGATTTCAGATAGATAGCAAATACCGCACCTTCTTCGGGAGTTTCAATCTTAGTCTCACCATCGTCAGTGTGTTTGATAATAGCAATCTTACCTTTCTGAACCTGCTCGGTCACATCAATGGCGGGCGCAGCGTTGCGCTCTACGGTGTAAAGCTTAGCTTCCGCACCGACATGATAAGAGGCATTATCAAGCAGATAGCCTTCAGAGGGTTCGATTTCCTTGATAGACCAATCATCACCGCAAACATAATACGAAGTGGTGAACTGACCGTTCTTATCAGTAACATAGGTATCTACAAGCTGATCGCCTTTGTAAATACCGTAGGTTGCACCTGCAAGCGAAGCATCACCCTGTGCGGTACCGGCTTCTTTATCGCTCTTAGTTACGGTTACATTGAACTTCTTGAGAATATTAGAAAAACTCTTGTTTGTTTCCTTATTCCATTCAACAGCCGCACTCTGATTAGCGGGAACGACATAGCGGATTGCAGTATCTACTTCCTCCAGAGTATAACCGGAGCCGATAAGCACATCCTTAAAGGTTGCAACGCCTTTGCTGTTCGTAACGGCAAACTCATCAACGGCAAGGCCGCTGACGGAAGTGCCATACAGGTGAAACTTCACGCCCTCAACAAGACCGTCTTCGGAAGTCTTAGTAACGGTGAGATTGCCACGGCGCAGTACGTTATTGAAAGAAACGGTCGCGGTCTGTCCTGCAAGAACAGTCACTCGATGAGTTTCCTGCGGAACATACTTATCGTAGGTCTGTTCAGTAACGGTATAGACACCGGGTTTAAGGTTGTCGATCTGGATTTCGCCCTTGCTGTTGGTAGTAACGGTCTGATTTACGCCATCACCGACAACAGTGAACTTAATGCCATCAACCTTTCCGTCTTCGGAAGTTTTAACAATCTTTGCGCTACCATAGCTGACCTTAATATTGAGGAAAGCCTTTACAGGGTCACTAACAGAAGCGGAATAGGTTACGGTATCCTGAACGCCGCTGGAACGATGCTTACCATCAGACCATACGATAACGCCGGTACGGGTATTGCTCTTGGTCGCAGTAATAGAAACCTTATCTGCAGGAGCATCCTTAGCGGTAATCGTCAGTTTATTTCCACTAACGCTGAATTTAATACCTGTAACATTCGCCGAGAACGTGTACTTGGACAGAACACCGTTTGAATCAGTAAGCGTAGCTGTGTACTCACTACCAGTCCATTCAAGTTCAATATCCTTTGCCTTACCGGAACTCTTTGCCATAAAACTCGGAATCTTGGAATGACTCTGAACACTTGCGACCATGCTGTCGTAATACGAATTGATACGGCTATACAGCGGATTATTCTTTCCAATAGTGGATTTGATTGTATCTTTACCGCCTGTGCTTACATGATTAAAGTCTGCGTCTCTTTCGCCGACAACAGTTTCCCAAACAAGGAGCTGTGTAGCTGCGGCATGAGCCATCTTATCAGCATCGGCTGCGTCCTGAGATCTCCAAGACGTAGAAATATTACCCTGATAACCATACTGCATGATACGGCCGAGCAGAAGCTTGATCGTGTCGGGCTCAATGGTATTGTTTAGGCTGCTGGGGTAGTTGTCCCAGAAATTTTCATCGAACTTCGTATAGGTGTCTCCGACATTTCTAACGACACCGGGTTCGATACAATAGCATACCTTTCCGTTATAAGAATCCATACAATGGAGGGTCAGCACTCTGGAAGATCCGGTGGACCATCCATTCATATAAGTTTTAGCAGTATGACCCCAACCGTCTTCGCCGTAAACCTGATTTGCATCCCCGTCACGAGGATAAGAGACCATATACGACTCTGCCGTTTCACTTGCGGCAAAGGCAGTAGTTGTGCCAAGACCGACAAAAGCAGTAACTGCCATCAGAACTGCCATCAGCCCGGACATTCCTCTCTTGATAAATTTCGTTTTCATTTTTGTCCTCCTTAAGACATGAAAAGAGCACCGTATTTCCACGATGCTCTTCTCGAAATATTGATTATTTGATTATGCGTATCCGATATATATCAGATAGCTATTTTCGCCGACACATTCATACCAGATCCAGACATCGGTTATATCCTCATCCCCGGCGTATCTATTCAGGCGGGAGTTGATATCTCGCTCAAGATAAATGCAATCGGGATTTGCGGTAATTGGATTGTCCCAGCAATCTACTGCGGAGCTATCCAACGTCAGTCCCTTGCTGACCGCCGCATCTTTTGCGAAAGAAATCCAGTAATTGATATCAAATGAAGCTTTTGTTTCAACGGGCTTTGGTTGCTCCTGCTGCTTTGGCTGTTCTTCCTTCTTCGTAGCCTCTGTCTCTTTTGGTTTTTCCTGTTCTCGTGGTTTTGCCTCTGTTGGCTTCGGCTGATCTTTTGTAGAAGTTGAAGAAGTTTCTGCCTGAGAAGAAGTCGTTTCATCTTTTATAGATGGAGACTTTTTTTCTTCGACTTTGGTATCAGGTACCGTTTGCTTTGGGCTGCTGGCTTCCGTTTGTACCGTTTTACTTTCATCGGTATCTTGTGTGGATTCTTCAAGGGAATCTATATTAACGCTTGATTCTTGGCTTACTGCCTGAGAAGAAGTTGTTTCCTTTTCCACCTGAGGAAAAGTATCTGTAGTGCTTTCATTCACCGTTTCTGTTTCCGTAGGCGGTTGGACAGTGTTATTGGCACATCCGGATAATAAGGTAAGCAAAACTGCAACAATAATAAGTATTCGTTTCATAGGATAACCTCCTTTGATTTCTTACTTATATTGTATGAATGCTACTTATTTATTTCAAATGTGCCATATATTCTTCTTCTCAGATAGTACAGTAAGCTTATTGAGGAGTGGGGGGAGTGTGAGGGGGGAGAACCAAAACTCCACCGATAAAAGGGTACACTTCTCCCTTGGTGTGGGGGGCTTATCTTGCATCACCACGATCTCTCTGCCGTTCTTGATATCGGTGATAATACTCAAGCGCTTTCATTATATAATCACCGGTTTTATCATAAGGAACACTGGCAGGGATATACTTCCTTGCATCTTCGTATTTGATATTGATCTTTTCCTTCTGGTTAGGCTTTTCTTCGCTCATGATAGACTCAATGACATCATTGCTCAGTTTGCCTTCCTGGGAAAACTTCTTCATCTTGATTGCCTGTGCAAGAGAAGGTGTTGCGTCTGCATAAGAGATTTCTTCGAGCAACGCAGACTGTTCCTCCTTTTTCAGATAGGAAAGTTCAACTGCCGGTCTCAATGCAATTCGGCTTTCATCGACCATATCAAGAAGTTCGGGGATCAGTTCGGTAAGACGGATATATCTATAAACCTGTGCCTGTCCATCTCCAGTAGATTCCTGAAATAAAGAAGCAGTTTTTACGCCTCTTAAATTGTTATCCATTGGAGAACCATTTTCTAAACTTGGTCTTCCGACTTGCCTTTTCATGGCTTCAAGACGCATCTTGTACGAAAATGCTTTTTCACTTGGAAGGATTGTTGAACGCTGCAAGTTCGATTCAACCATTAAAATAATAGCTTCATCACGGGTCATTTCCCGAACTTCGGCTTTAACAGTTTCAAACCCAGCTAATTCACAAGCCTTCTTTCTTCGATGTCCGGATACAATTTCGTATCGTCCATCTTCTTTTGGTCTGAGCGTGACAGGAGTGATTATCCCGCGTTCTTTAATGCTCTGGACGAGCTGATCCATGTCCTCATCAATTTTTACTTTGAAAGGGTGGTCGGGGAAATCATCAATTTCTGTGATGGGTATATCATAGATTCGAGGAAGCTTATTTTCTTTTCGTTCTGCCTCGTTCATGAATAACTCATCGTACCCGGTCAGGCCCAGATCGATTTTTTGCGCGTTCTTCAATTTCTGTCACCTCCTTTGTGAGTGCCTCATACGCTGCCGCAACTTTTCCGTTCTTGTCGTGTGAGAAAATGCTTTCGCCGGAAAGACTGCACTCCGCAGCTCTTACCGAAAAAGGTATTTCCGTATCGAACACGCGGATATTTTCTCCCACCGTAGATCGGAGCGAAGTAATGATTGCTTTCGCATTGTTCGTGCGGTTATCGACCATCGTCAGCAAAATACCATCAATCTTCAATCTCGGATTGATCTGTCGCCTAATCTTTGAAATAGAGCGCAGAAGCAAGTTAAGACCTTTGGTTGATAGGAAGTTCGGCTGAGATGGAATAATCACACTGTCTGCCGCAACGAGCGCATTGACTGTCATCATTCCCAGAGAAGGCATACAATCAATAAGAATATAGTCGTAATTCTTTCTCATACTGTCGATACAGTTCTTCAGAACATACTCACGACTCATAACATTAAACAGTCCCGTTTCCATGCCGGACAATTCAATATTAGAAGGAAGTAAGTCAACGCCTTCCGGGTGCTTCAAAATAGCATTAGAAGAAAGCTGTTCATCATCAATAACCGACTGCATGAGAGTGGAAAGCGACATTTCCAATTCGTCAGGGTTCTTTACACCGAGACTCACCGTTAAACTGCCTTGTGGATCTGCATCAACTAAAAGGACTTTCTTTCCTTGTGCTGCGAGTCCAACGCCGAGGTTTACCGATGTCGTTGTCTTACCGACTCCGCCTTTCTGATTTGTGATGGCAATCACTCTACAGTTTTCCATGGGGTTTCCTCCTTTCTTTATTTATAGCTGTCTGTTTCCAAACAGCTATGTTCGTGTGCGTTATTTGTCCACGACACCCCACGCACAGGGAATACATCAGGCGCTTGTTTGCGAAACAAGTCCATGGGAATCTCACCCGCGCCGGGTTCTCCGCCGCCTCCGTAGAGAAGTATCATTAACCCCTGTGCTTGTCATCGCCACCACCGAAAGCAATTCGGCTTCAACTACATGAGTTTTATCGCTCGCCTTAAATAAGGGTCATGGCGCACTTGTAGGCTCGGCTTGAGGTTTCCCTCAGCACAAGGAACGTACCTGAAGAATGTATATTCAATTGTCAAAGAGCATCGCGGGGTTTTGCCCCACAATCCCTTACAGCAACTTTTGAGGCCGAAAAACGACACACTTTTTGAAACTTTTTCAAAAAAATTTTTTGGGCTCATGTAAAACCTCCAGAAAGCAAAAAATCCCGCCGTGAAATTCACAGCGGGAGGTACCTTATATATTGTTATATCCTCACAGACAAAATGGTCAGTTGGTCAAAACGCAGAAAACAAAAAAAGACCCACTACCTTTCGATAGTGAGTCTTATGGGAAGTTATAAGCTATTATGTGATTTTACGGGATTATACGGGAAATCACACATTGATTTGCTCCAAATTGGAGAACGATTGGTGACTTTTGGTGACTAAATCGGTGATTTTCGTCTTTTTTCGACCCAAATCAATAGAGCTTTGCACCCGCCGGAATGTGGTTATCGACCATCAGAAGATGGAGTTCTTCTTCATCGCCACGCTTGTTAATTGCGGAGAGAAGCATACCACAGGACTCAATGCCCATCATCGGTCTCGGAGGCAGGTTTGTGATTGCAATCAAGGTCTTTCCAACGAGCTCTTCCGGCTCATAAAATGCGTGAATACCGCTTAAAATCGTCCTATTTACGCCAGTTCCGTCGTCCAAAGTGAACTGAAGGAGCTTTTTGCTCTTCGGAACTGCGACGCATTCAAGAACCTTTACTGCACGGAAATCGGACTTGCTGAAAGTCTCAAAATCGACAGAATCTTCAAAGAGAGGTTCGATTACTACGTTGCTGAAATCAATCTTTTCTTCAACAACCGGAGCAGCTTCAACAGGAGCTGCAGCAGCCTTCTCAACCTTCTTGTCAGAGTCTAAAGGTTTCATTGTCGGGAAAAGCAAAACGTCTCTGATGGACGCGGAATCGGTCATCAACATAACAAGGCGGTCGATACCGAATCCGATACCTCCGGTCGGGGGCATTCCGAGTTCAAGAGCGTAAAGGAAGTCTTCATCCGTGCGGTTTGCTTCCTCATCGCCCTGTTTGAGCAGTTCTTCCTGTGCTTTGAAACGCTCGCGCTGGTCTATGGGGTCATTGAGTTCGGAATATGCGTTCGCCATTTCCCAACCGTTCATATAGAACTCAAAACGTTCAACATAGTCGGGATTTTCGGGCTTTTTCTTTGTCAGCGGAGATATTTCGACGGGGTGATCCATAACAAAAGTCGGCTGAACGAGTTTGTCCTCAACGAACTCTTCAAAGAAGAGATTGAGAATGTCGCCTTTCTTATGGCGCGGCTCAAATTCGATATGGTGTTCTTTGGCGACCTCGCGAGCTTCTTCAAGCGTCGTTATCTCATTGAAATCAACGCCTGAATACTTCTTAACGGCGTCAAGCATGGTTATTCTCTCAAACGGTTTGCCGAGATCCATTTCAATACCGTTGTATGTTATTTTTGTCGTGCCGAGAACATCGTTCGCAACATGGCGGTAAAGATTTTCGGTCAGATCCATCATTCCGTGATAATCCGTGAACGCCTGATAAAGTTCCATCAGCGTAAATTCGGGATTGTGACGGGTGTCTATGCCCTCATTTCTGAAAACACGTCCTATTTCGTAAACACGTTCAAGACCGCCGACGATAAGTCTTTTGAGATAAAGTTCAAGCGAAATGCGGAGTTTTACGTCCTCGTCAAGCGCGTTGTAATGCGTTTCAAACGGTCTTGCCGCCGCGCCGCCCGCATTGGAAACCAGCATCGGGGTCTCGACTTCCATAAAGCCTTGACCGTCGAGGTATCTTCTGATGGAAGCGATTATCTTTGAACGCTTAACAAATGTGTCCTTGACTTCGGGGTTGACGATAAGGTCAACGTATCTGCGGCGGTATCTTGCATCGGTGTCCGAAAGTCCGTGGAACTTTTCGGGAAGCACTTGCAGGCTCTTTGAAAGAAGCACCACATTTTCCGCATGAACGGAAACTTCACCAGTCTTGGTCTTGAAAACGAAACCCGTTATTCCGACAAGGTCGCCGATGTCCATTTTCTTGAACGCTTTATATTCTTCTTCGCCTATGCTGTCGCGCGCAACGTAGCACTGAATGTTGCCTTTCAGATCCTGAACATTGCAGAACGACGCTTTGCCCATGATTCGTTTGGACATAAGTCTGCCGGCGATGGTTACGGTCTTTTGGTCGAGTTCGTCAAATGCGGCTTTTATCTCCCCGCTGTGGTGATCGACGTCGAATTTGGTTATAACGAACGGGTCTTTGCCCTCACTTTGGAGTTCCGCCAACTTTTCGCGGCGTATGCGCACCTGTTCGCTGAGTTGCTTTTGCTCTTCGGCTTCGGTCAAAGGCTGACCGTTGACATTGTTTTCGTTCATATGTTTCTCCGTTCCTGTTTATCTCTTGTCTGCTCTGCCGACGGAAAGAACTTTAAGTTTGTAGCTTTCTCCGTTCGGAATTTCAACGGTTACTTCCGCGCCCTTTTTGCAACCGAGCAGCGCCTTGCCTATCGGGCTTTGGTCGGAAACTTTTGCGGGAGTTGCAAGCGGGTCGGATTCGATGGTGGAAACTATGATATATTCAACGTCCTCTTCCAAATCAAAATCGTGAACGCCTACAACCGAGCCAACGGAAACGACGCCCTTTTTAATGCTCGACTCGTCAATTATCTTAGCGTGTTTTTTCATCTCTTCGAGAGCCGCGATTCTTTCCTCGTGCTTTGCCTGTTTATCAAGGGCCGCGTCATATTCGCTGTTTTCGGAAAGGTCGCCGTGCGAACGCGCTTCCTGAATCTCCTGTGCTATCTCGGGACGCAGCGCTTTCATATCCATGAGTTCTTTTTCAAGTTTGTCGAACGCTTCCTGCGTCATTTCGATCTGTTTGCTCATTATAAAACCTCTTTCAAGTCTGATTTTCTGTATAAATAAATGCGAAGTTTCAACCCTTTACTGCGTTCCATGCCGCATAGAGTTGGTCGTCTTCTTCAAGAGAAAGATTATAAAGGTTTGCGCGCTTTTCCGTTGTCAGAAGCACCTCGATATCGGGAGTAAGACCTATTCCGTTAAAATCGACGTGCGCGGCGGTGAAATATTTGAACGTCGTGAATTTTATATACGAACCGTCCGAAAGTCTGCGCGTCGTCTGTCCGATACCCTTTCCGAAAGTCTGCTCGCCGACAAGAACGGCGCCGTTCAGGTCGCGCAGAGCGGAAGAAAACATCTCTGCGGCGGATGCGGTCGAGCCGTTGACAACAACCGCAATGGGTTTGCCCGAAACCAACGGGTCAATTTTCGCGGTTCTTGTTTCGGTAGATTTTTTGCCCTCTATCGTGATTATGGTCTCGCCTTTTTTGACAAGCATATCGACCATCGAACAAACGGATTCAAGTTCTCCGCCCGGGTCGTTGCGGACATCGAAAACATATCCCTTAACGCCCGCTTTTTCAAGTTCGGTCAACGCCTCGTTGAGTTCGGAAACGGAGTTTGTGCCGAACTGATATATGCTGACATATCCCACATTGTCTTTGAGTATCTTATATTCAACGTATTTTTGCGTGAACTGCGCGGGTGTCAGGCTGAAATTCAGGATCTGCCCGTCTCGGTCAACGACCATTGCAAGCGTTTCGCCCTTGTTGACAAAATCAACGACATAATCGTAAGCTTCCTCATAGGTCATTCCGTCAAGTTTTTTGCCGTTTACGGAGGTTATTACATCCCCGATTTTCAAGCCTGCCGCTTCTGCGGGAGAGTTGCCGAGCACGCGATAAACGGTCATGCCGTGTTCAAGCGTCGCGGTTGCGTAATTAAAGAATTGCAACCCGATACCGCCGAAATTGCCTTGAAGTTCGTCTACTATTTTTTTATAGTCTTCTTCCGAATAGTATGCGGCGTATTTATCGTCGGTCAAACCGAGCATATACCCGTAATAAAGTCCCTCTTTTGCTTTTTCCTCATCAAATTCGTCTATCGCATAAGCGTCAATGACGGATTTCATCTCGGCAAGTTTCTTTTCAACGGAAGTGTCGGTGGTGTAAGAACCTGTATTTACTTTAAGCGTTCCGAAGCAACCCGTTACCGAAAAAAGAATAACTGCGGCAAGAACGCCCGCCGCAAATGCGGCAATGATACTTTTTTTCACTTGACAAACCTCTCAAAACAATATCAAACCCTGTCTGCGGTTTTTTCCGCAGACAGGCTTTGTTTTTCTGCTGTTTTCTCCGAGTTTTAAGAACGAACGAGGTCTTTAATGGATCTCGACGGTTTTGAGTTTCTCGGATTGACATAAAGCGACGGGTTCTGATAAGAGCCCTTGTACATTATCGCAAAGTCGAGGTGCGGACCCGTTGCGGTGCCCGTCATGCCGACATATGCGATTGTCTGACCGCGTTTGACTTTCGCGCCTGCGGAAACGGCAAATCCCGAAAGGTGGTTATAGTAAGTCAAGAGTCTGCTGCCGTGATCGACAACGACCTGTTTGCCTCCGCCTGTTGTGACCCAACCCGCACGCAGCACGGTGCCGTCTCCTGCGGCAACAACTTTTGTGCCCGTGCCCGCAGCGATGTCTATCGCATGATGGAAGCCCGTTACTTTTTTGCCTTTATAAGTATATGTTCTCCAACCGAAGCCGGAAGAAACGTATGAAGATGCGGGAACCGGCCAACAAAACTCATCACCGTAATATGATGCGGAACTATCGGCAAGTTTTGCTATTTCTTTTTCAAAAGCCGCCTCTTTTTCAGTCCACGCCTGCTCCTGCGCTTCGAGTTCTTCCTCGTCCGCCATAAGCGTTGTCAGAGTTGTTTGAAGTTCGGATTTCTTTGAAATGAGTTCCGCTTCCGCTTCTGCCTGCTCTTCGAGTTCGGACTGCTTCATGTTTTTGCGGTCTTCTATCTCGTCGTACAGTACCTTTATCGACTTTGCCTGTTCGGAAAGGTCGTTCAGAAGTTTGCTGTCATATTCCGCAACCGCTTCGACGAGGTCGAGTTTTGTTATAAGTTGCGAAAGGTCGGTTGCGGTCAATATCGCTTCCAGATAGGACTGGTTGCCCGCTTCGTAAGAAGCGCGGGCGCGGGCTCTGAACTTCACCATCGTTGCATCGTATTTATCCTGAACAACGGCAAGTTCCGCACCTTTTTCTTCAAGTTCTTTTTCAATGACTTCAAGCGCGGAATTTATAAGCGCTATCTGCGCTTCCGTTGCCTCTATCTGTTCGTCAAGCAGGTTCTTTTTTGCCATGAGTTCCTGCTTGTTGTTTCCGAGTTCGGCAAGTCTGTTCTTGATGTCTTTTATCTCATTGCGCGCCGCTTCGAGGTTCTTTTTTGCCTCTTCGAGTTTTTCCTGATTGCTTGCCGCAACGGCGGGTTCGGAAACCGAAAGCGCAAAACCGAAAACTATGCCGACACAAAGAATAACCGCAAGTGCAAGACATATCGTCTTTTTCATTGTAATGCCTCCTTTTTGCAGGGTGTTGAGTGAGGTATGTATATAAATCTTATTGTATTAAACGTCCAGATATTTCTTAACCGGGAAAACCGAGCCGATAACGCCTATCACGCTTCCGGCAAGAGCGAAAAGTCCGAATATCAGCCCAAAATGTTCATCAAACGAGAACAGCGTCGTGCCGGGAACGATATCCGAAAGCATGGGCGAAATAAACGAGACGTAAAGCATTCTTTGAACAAAGAATGAGACAATGCCGCTGAAAAGACCTATCAGAAGTCCCTCGATGAAATACGGCAACTGTATGTAAAAATCGGTCGCGCCGACATATTTCATAATGTTTATTTCCGTTCTTCTCGCAAACACGCTCATCTTGACCGAGTTCATGATAATGAACATCGAGAGGAAGAAGAATACAATTATAACGACAACGGAGAAAAACGACAGCAACTGCTTTATATAAACTATTCGGTTGATCAGCGTTTTAGTTGTTCTGATTGCGGGCTGTCCCGCGCTTTCACCGCTTTCGAACACGCCGAGCCCATCAATCTGCTCAATGGCATAGACCGTTTGCTCGTATTTGTTCAGGTCTATTATATCGAAAATAAACGAGGGTCTGAAAACGGCGGCGTCAAGTCCCGTAACGGTCTGACTGCCGAGTTGCGACGTATAATTTTCAAGCGACTGTTCGGGCGATTCGTAAACAATGTTCGTTATGTTCTTTATCTGTTCGAGTTGGGCGCGGACATCGTTTATGCCCGTTTGAGAAATATCCTCGTTCAGGAAGATAACAACTCTGTTTTCGCTGCCGACGGAATCAACTATGGCGTCAACGTCCTGAACCACCAGCATCGTACTGCCGAGTGAAAGCAAACAAACGCCGAGAACGATAACGGACGCTATCGTCAGAACATAGTTTCTGAATATGTTCGAAACAGCATTTTTGAGTGAGAAAAGAAAACCGTCAAAACTCATCTTTGTTCAGCCTCCTCTTCACTTTTTGATTCTTCCGCAGTGCCGTCCGCAGCCGTTTCGTCTGTTTCAACCGATTCTTTTACGAATATCTCGGTCGGCTGTTCCGTGCGTATCTTTTCGGTATCTATGCCTATCGAGGCAAGGAATTCCTCCGCCTTTTGAGCCACGTTTTTCTCGGGCGAAGGTTCTTCTTCAACGGTTTCCGAAGTTTCTTCCGAAACAGTTTCAGCCGCTTCAACCGCGATTTGTTCCGACTCCGCAATGCTCTGTTCTTCGGTATTTTCCGCTTTGGGTAAAACTACCGTAAGTTCGGGCTGCGCGGGTTCGGGTTGTACAGGCGCCGAGATCTCGGCAGCGGGTGCGGCAGTTTCGGAAACAGGCTCTTTTTCGGGGACTGCCTTTTTCTCCGAAACGACCTCTTCTTCGTATTCGTCCTCTTCCTCGGAATCCCCGTTTTGAGCGGCGCGGCGCAAACGGAGTTCTTCCGCAACTTCGGGGTGTGCCGTGTCGTTCAATATATTTCCGTGGTCAAGCGTTATAACTCTTGCGTCAAGAGTATCGACAAAGGCCTGCTCGTGCGTTACGACGATAACGGTTATTCCCGTCTGATTTATCAGACTGAACATATCCATAACTTCCGCCGACATTTTGGGGTCGATATTGCCCGTAGGCTCGTCGGCGATTATCATTTTCGGGTTGTTGACAATAGCTCGGGCAAGCGCGACACGCTGCTGTTCACCGCCTGAAAGCTGTGTGGGAAGCGATTTTTCCTTGCCGGTAAGTCCGACTATCTCCATAACCGCGGCAACGCGCTTTTTGATTTCTTTTCTGCCTCTTCCGACAGCGCGCATCGCAAATGCGATGTTGTCAAAGACGTTCATTGTCGGAATAAGTCTGAAATCCTGAAAAACGACGCCGAGACGTCTTCTGAACTTCGGAATCTGTCTGTGTGTCAGATTTTTTGTATTAACTCCGTCGATAACCACTTCGCCGCTCGTCGGAACGTCCTCTGCCGTCAGCAGGCGGACGATGGTCGATTTTCCCGCGCCGGAGTGACCGTTGATGAGAACAAATTCGCCGTCATCAATGCGCAGGCTGACCCTTTTGAGCGCCGTTGTGCCGTTTTTATGAGTTACGGTAACGGACTTCAAATTTACCATTTTTTACTCCTTTTTTATGCAAAAGAAACATATCCGAGGGGCTGTTTTATCACATATATACAAACAAAAACATACCCCATATTAAGCCGTAGAAGGTACAGGCCCTGTCAGGGTCTCTACCTTCAAGTTCGGATATTCATTCATTGTCGCTGTGTTTTTTCGGTTCGACGGACACCGTCCGCCTTTCCGAAAAATGTCGAGCGGACAATGCTCAGAACTTGGTGGGATTTGATTGCAGGTACTTTTTAACCATGAGCGCGACCTTGAAAACTATCGCATGGTCGAACTGTTTCAAATCAAGCCCCGTCAGTCTTCTTATTTTTTCAAGACGGTAAACGAGCGTGTTTCGGTGAACAAACAGTTTGCGCGATGTTTCGGACACGTTCAGGTTGTTTTCGAAAAATTTCTGTATGGTGAAGAGCGTTTCGTGGTCAAGCGCGTCTATCGAACCCTTTTTGAAGACTTCCTGCAAAAAAGCCTCGCAAAGCGTTGTGGGAAGATAATAAATAAGTCTGCCTATACCGAGATTGTCGTAAGACATGATTATTTTTTCAACGTCAAAGACCTTGCCTATCTCTATCGAGACCTGCGCCTCTTTGAACGAACGGGAAAGGTCGCGCAGAGAATTGACCACGGTGCCTATGCCGATAACGGCACGGGTGTAGAACTCGCTGTTCAGCGTGTCAACTATGGAACGGGCAAGTTTTTCAAGGTCGCGTGATTCGGTGTTCGGTTTTACCTCTTTGACAAGCGCGATATCGTTTTCGCCGATATTGATAACGAAATCCTTCGTCTTATCGGGGAAAAGGCTCTGAACTATATCGTAAGCAAAGACCTCGGTTCTGTCAATAAGGCGAACAAGCAGAACGACGCGGGGAACGTCGCCGCTGAAATGAAGTTCTTTCGACTTCGCGTAAATATCGCCCGGCAGAATATTTTCGAGCATTATGTTTTTGATAAAGTTGGATTTATCGTATTTTTCGTCGTAAAAGTCTTTCATCGTGTTCAAAGAAACGGAAAGCACGGCGGCGATGTTCTGCGCCAATTCGTCCGTTCCCTTTACAAAAACGACATTATCCATTTTAATGCGGGAACCGATAACTCTGTATGTATACCCGTCGGCAAACACAAGGTCGTTCATTCCCATAATATCGGAAAGGCTGTTGCCCATGCTTTTTCCGACAAGCGCGGGATCGCTGCAAACCGCGACGGAACCCGACTCGTCAAGAATACCGACAACTCTGTCCGTCGTATCTTTCATTTGTTGGATAACGTTCTGATATAACTTGCTTGACATTTCGAAAATTACTCCGATCCGTAATGTTTGGTACTATTGCTTATATAGTTTACTATAAATATGTGCAAAAATCAAGTGCTTTTATAAAAGTTGTACTAAAATTTAAAAATAGAATATTAAAATTTCACAATTTTACTGAATTGCGAACCGTATTTTTCGACCGTATACGCTCTGTTCTTTTCTATTTCCGTTTTCAACTCTTCGACAGATGAAAACTTCTTTTCTTCCCGCAAAAATTCAAGAAAGCCTACTCTGACATCTTCGCCGTAAAGGTCGAGCGACGGAAGGTTTTCGCCGTCAAGACGTGAAATAATGTTGGTTTCAACGGTAATTTCGTCGGAATTGCCGACGGTCGGACGTTTTCCGACATTTGTCACGGAAAGGAACAGGTCGTTTCCGACCTTTGCGCAAGTTGCGTAAACGCCGCGTTTCGGCAACAGTTGAAGCGGCTCAAAACGGGTGTTGACCGTAGGAAAGCCCCAGCCCGAGCCCAAGCCTTTGCCGTGAACGGTCTGTCCCGAAAGAGAAAACAGTCTGCCCAACATCATGGACGCTTTTTGCATATTCCCGTCCGATACATAACGCCGCACGGCGGAAGAACTTATCTGCTCCCCGTCTGCGTCAAGCGTTTTCAGGTCGCAGACAACAGCCTGCATTCCCTGTTTTTCTGCAAGAGACGCAACATTGTCGGCGTTGCCCTCGCCGAATCTGCCGAATGTTGTATTTTTTCCGCAGACCACGGCGGCACAGTCATATTTTTCTTTCAACAGCGCAAGAAAATCTTCCGCGCTTATCGCCGCAAATGCGGCATTAAAATCAACCGTTTCGACCCGCGCAACGCCGCAGGCAAGCAAAAGCCGCTCCTTTTCGGAGGGCGACGTTATAAAATAAAGGGGGTCTTGCGGTCTGAAACAATTTCGGGGATGATTCGAAAATGTGAATGCGACGGTCGAAAAGCCTTGCTCGTCCGCAATTTTTTTTGCGGTTTCAACAACACGGCGATGTCCCAGATGCACACCGTCGAAATTCCCCGTTATAACTACGTTTTTCATATTCTCTTCCAAACGGCTTTGATTTCGCCCTCTTCAAGGCGGCAAAGCCCCAAAAACGTTCCGTTCTCGGAATACGCCCTCATCAGTTCCGTTCTTTCGGTCACATCGGAAAGTCTTTTTTCGCCTATCGACCCGCCGTTAAGATAAAACTTCAAGCCGTTTTCGGGAACGGTACAACGTCCGAGATTTTCAAAGCACCCCTCGTTGCTGCGGCAGACAGACGCGATATGTCCCTCTTTTGCAAGTTTTTCCGCTTCTTCAAGCGGCACGGCATCTGCAAGCGAAAAACCGTTTGCTTTTGTACGGCGGAGAGAAGTCATGCAAGCGCCGCAGCCGAGCGCACATCCCGCGTCGTCGATGATTGTTCGGATATAGGTCCCTTTTGAACAGGCAATGCGGAATTTATACTCATTTTCGGCAGCCGTTCCGAGATATTCTGTTTCGTAAACCGTTATTTTCCGCGTTTTTCTCTCTACGGTCTTACCCTCTCTGGCAAGTTCGTAAAGTTTTTTGCCGCCAACCTTGACGGAAGAATACATCGGCGGAAGTTGTTCCGTCTCGCCGACAAAAGAAGCAAGCACACGTCTGACGTCATCTTCTCCGATTCCGTCCGTTCCGTGCGTTTCCAGAACTTCTCCCGTTATATCCTGTGTGTCCGTCACAAGTCCGAGCCGCATCGTTGCCACATATTCCTTGTCGCCGCCGAGCAAGTCCGAAAGTTTTGTATCGTTGCCTGTCAGCACGGGAAGCACCCCTGTACACATCGGGTCAAGCGTTCCCGTATGTCCTATCTTGACTTTCCGTCCGAGCGCGCGTTTCATGCGCCACACAACGTCGTGGGACGTCATGCCCGACGGCTTATCTATCACAAATATCATTTTTCCGTTTTGTTCCACTTTTCCGAGATGACGGAAACTATTCTTTCTATTGCTTCCGCGGGTTCACCGTCAAGCGAACAGCCCGCGGCGCGTACATGGCCGCCTCCGCCGAAGCAAGCCGCAACATCGGCAACGTTGAAGTCGCATTCGGAGCGCAGAGACACGCGTATCGTGCCGTCCGAAAGTTGACGCATTGTAACGCTGACCACGCTGCCTTCGAGCCTACGGACAACGTTTGTCATGCCGTCCGTTTCGCTGTCTTCAAGTCCGAGCCCTTTGAGCATATCCTGCGTTATGCAGCAAAGCGAAACTTTTCCGTCAAGATATGTTCTTATATTGTCGATAACTGTCTTTTCCAAAAGCAGCTGCTTCATCGGAGCAACGTCGAAGAGCTGTCTGTTTATATCCGCCGTGTCAAAGCCGAAAGAAATAAGCTTCGCCGCCGCGAGGTGAGTCTGCGGGCGAACGTTCGAAAATTTGAAGCAGCCCGTGTCGAAAGATATTGCGGTATACAGATATTCCGCAGTCTTTGCGTCTATCGTCGTTCCGGTCTGTTCGAGAAGCATAAAAAGCACTTCTCCCGCGCTGCTTGCGTCGGGGCAAACAACGGTCTTTTTTGCATAATGCGTATTCGTATAGTGATGGTCTATGCAATAATCGAAATCATGCGCTTCATTTTCATATTTTGTACCGAGCAGTTTTTCGGAAGCCACATCTATGCTGACTTTTACCGCAGGCTCAAATGCGGGTTCAAACGCAATTATTCCGTCGGTGACAAAACGCAGTCTGCGCGGAACGATGTCCGAGCAGGCAAGACAAACTCTTTTTCCCGCATTTTTCAGAACTCTTTCGAGTGCCAGCGCAGAGCCTATCGTGTCGCCGTCCGGAGAACGGTGCATATAAATACAAATTCTGTCCTTTGAAATCAATTCTCGAAAAGCAGCGAGATCGCTTTCGGGAAGACGGGTCTCTGTCATTGCTCGCCGTCCTCCCCGCTTTTTTCTATCTCACGCAGTATCTTGTCTATTCTTGCGCCCATCTCAACGCTCTTATCGAACTCAAAAGTCAGTTCGGGAACATTGCGCAGAGAAAGTCTCTGACCGAGTTGACTGCGCATATAACCTTTGCAGGCTTTAAGTCCCTTGCGAACTTCTTTTTCGTCGTAGTCGCCGAGAATGCTGACGAACACTTTCGCATATTTCAAATCGGGCGATACCTGCGCATGAACAACGCTCGTCATCGGGGGAATGCGCGGGTCTTTGACGTCACGGATTATAAGCGCAAGTTCGCGCTTGACCTCTTCGTTTATTCTGCCCTGTTTGTAACCGTTTGCCATTTGTATAAATATCCTTTATAATCTTCATATTTTTGCAACAGCCCGGAAAAATTTCTCTTTCCGGGCTGATTTCAGTTCTTTTAGCGAGGAATTTCCTCATTGATGAATGCTTCGATGATGTCGCCCTCTTTAAGGTCGTTGTACTTGTCAAGTACGACACCGCATTCGTAACCCTCGGCAACCTCTTTCGCATCGTCTTTGAAACGTTTGAGCGAATCGAGCGTGCCCTCGTAAATAACGATGTCGTCACGGATAAGGCGAATGTTTGCGTTACGGGCTATCTTACCCTGTTTTACCATACAGCCAGCGATGGTTCCGACGCCCGAAACGCGGAATGTCTGACGAACTTCCGCAGTACCGATATGTACTTCGCGGAACTTCGGCGCAAGCATACCTTTCATTGCCGTTTCGACTTCTTCGATGCAGTCGTAAATTATTCTGTAAAGGCGAATGTCCACCTTGTTCTTTTCCGCCATGTCTCTTGCAACGGCGTCGGGTCTGACGTTGAAGCCTATCACGATAGCGCCCGAAGCGGAGGCAAGCATGATGTCGCTTTCCTTGATTCCGCCGACCGCGCTGTGAATGACCTTGACGCGGACTTCATCGTTGCTGAGTTTTTCAAGAGAGGACTTAACGGCTTCCGCAGAGCCCTGAACATCGGCCTTGACGATGATGTTCAAAGTCTTCATATTGCCGTCCTGTATCTGCGAGAACAGGTCGTCGAGCGTGACCGCTCTTGCCTTGTTTGCGGCTTCTTTCTGTTCTGCCTTTCTCTGCTCGACAAGTTCTCTTGCCATTCTTTCGTCCTTGACCGCATGGAAAACGTCGCCTGCGGCGGGAACTTCCGAAAGGCCTATTATCTCAACCGGAGTGGACGGTCCCGCGTCCTGAATTTTTCTGCCGTTGTCGTCAGTCATAAGACGTATCTTTCCGACCGCCGTACCCGCAACGATAACATCGCCCGAATGCAGGGTTCCGTTCTGGACCAGAACCGTTGCAACGGGGCCTCTGCCCTTGTCGAGTTTTGCCTCGATAACTGTACCTTTCGCTTCTCTGTTCGGGTTGGCTTTGAGTTCCTGCATATCAGCAACGAGAAGAACGGTTTCAAGAAGGTCGTCGATACCTTTTTTGGTCGCAGCCGAAACGGGAACGCACTCAACGTCGCCGCCCCATGCGGACGGAACGAGGTCGTATTCGGTCAGGCTCTGCATAACTTTGTCAAAATCGGATTCGGGTTTATCCATTTTATTGACCGCAACAACGATGGGAACGCCCGCCGCCTTTGCGTGGTTTATCGCTTCCACGGTCTGCGGCATGATGCCGTCGTCGCCAGCAACAACAAGGATAACAACGTCCGTTACCTGCGCACCTCTCGCGCGCATGGAAGTAAACGCCGCGTGCCCCGGGGTGTCGAGGAATGTAATCTGTCTGTCGCCGACCTTGACTTTGTAAGCGCCGATGTGCTGGGTGATACCGCCCGCTTCGCCCGAGGTAACGGACGTGTGGCGAATGGCGTCGAGCAGCGACGTCTTACCGTGGTCAACGTGACCCATGACAACAACAACGGGATCTCTTGTTTCAAGATCGTCGTCCTTGTCGTCCGAATCGTCGATAAGTTTATCTTCTATCGTAACAACGACCTGTTTTGTAACGGTCGCGCCCAGATCTTCCGCAACAAGCGACGCGGTGTCATAGTCTATTATCTGCGACGCAGAAGCGAATATTCCGAGCTGCATAAGTTTCTGAATGACCTGCGTGGTCGTCATACGAAGTTCCGCGGCAAGTTCGGAAACGGACATTTCCTCGGGAAGGACAATGTTCGAAAGGTGCTTTTTCTTGTCCTTTTCGTACTGTTCCATTCTTTTGAGTTTTGCTTCCGCTTCTTTTCTTCTTGCGGCGTTGTCGGGCTTTCTTTTATTCTTCTGTTTTATTCTTTGATTTGCTTTTCCGTAATCCTTGTTCGCTTTTTCGCCGACAATGTCGTTAAGTCTTTCGTCATATTTGGAAAGGTTAACGTTCGTCTGTTTTCTCGTATCAACAACAACCGATTTGCCGAGAGTTGAAGAGTCGAGAGCGCTGTCCTCGACGATGGAAACTCCACCCTTGGCGGGGGTTGCCGCGGGACGCGGAGTTATCGTCTTCATCTTCTGTTTCTGAGGGGGCTGTTTTTTCTGTTGCGGTTTTCTGTCTTTCTGCTCATGCGTCTGCTCGGGCTTTTTCTCCTCTGCGGGCGCGGGAGCAACAGCGGAAGGCTTTTCCGCTTTTACTTCGGCTTTGTTTTCCGTTTTTGCTTCGGCTTTCACTTCCGCAACGGGCTTTTCTTCTTTCTTTTCCTCTTTGGGCTGAGCCTGAACGGGCGCCGCTTCTTCCGTTTTCTCGGAAGCCTCGGCTTTTGCGCTTTCTTCGGCTTCTTTTGCCTTTTTCGCTCTTATTTTCTCGTCGTAGGTGTCAAAATACTCTTGAAGAGTTCCGAAACCCTGCGCCTGTGTGAAGTGGTCAAACAGCACGTCAAGACGGTCGGATTCAAGCACGGTACTGTGCTTATACTGACCCTCTCCGAAATACTTTGTCAGAATGTCCGCCACATCGGTAACTTTCACTCCGAAGTCTTTTGCGATCTCGCCTATCTTATATTTTGCCATATGTTCTTTCCCCCTGTTTACTTTCTGTCGCCGCCGCGAAGCCCGCATCGGTTATTCCGACAACCGCAACGTTTCCCATACCGAGCGCGGCTCCGAGTTCCTGTTTCGTCATATCGGTGTGTATCGTTTTTATATTGAACGCCTCGACCGTCGCTTTCGTCCTGTCCGAAGCGTCACACGCACAGACGAGCAACAGGCATTTCTTTTTGTTTTTTGCTATGAGTTCCGCCCCGGGAATGAGTTTTCCCGCTTTTCGGCAAAGCCCGAGCATACCTTTGAATTTATCGGTCAACGGCTTCCTCCGCAATGTCGTATATTTCGGCGGGAACGGGCAGGCGCAGCAACTTTGAAAGTCTGCCCGACTTTTTCAGTTTTGCAACGCAGTTCACGTCACGGCAGATGTAAGCGCCGCGGCCTCCGAGGTTGCCGTTTTCGTCCAACACTGTCTCGCCGTTTTTGTTTGCTATTCTCAAAAACCCGTGTTCCCGTTTATCGAACCGTCCGCCGCACCCCGCGCAAGTGCGCATAAAAGCGCCGCGAACTCTGTCTTTTTTTGCCATTATTCGCTGAGTATGTCTATTCTGTAACCGGTCAGTCTTGCGGCAAGACGAACATTCTGTCCCGTTTTGCCTATCGCAAGAGAAAGTTGATCGGCGCCCACAACGACTTTGCAACTCTTTTGTTCATTGTCTATTTCAAGCAGTCTTCCTTCTGCGGGGGACAACGCCGCCGCAACAAATTCGCCGGGATCTTCGCTGTATTTTATAAGGTCTATTCTTTCACCCGCAAGGTCTTCGAGAATGGTATTTATTCTCGAACGCTTCGGTCCTATGCAGGAACCCACGGCGTCAACGTTCGGGTCGTTGGAACGAACCGCGACTTTCGAGCGCGAACCCGCCTCTCTCGAAACGCCCTTTATTTCAACAACGCCGCTTGCTATCTCGGGCACTTCGACCTCGAAAAGTTTTTCAACGAATTTGGGCGTGGTTCTCGAAAGCATAACTTCTTTTGCGGTCGAACCTCTGCGCAGATTGGGCTGACCGACGCTGACGTAAAGTCTTATAACATCGTCAGGCTCAAAACTCTCGCCGGGAATCTGCTCTCTCGGGAACAGCGGAAGTTCGTGACCGTTGACTTCCACCATAACGGTGCCGCTCTTCGGGTCAACGCTTCTCACGGTGCCGCTCATCAGCGAACCCTGTCTTTCTTCAAACGCCTGAATAACGGAGCCGTTCACAGCCTCGTTTATCGCCTGAACGATAACGTTTTTTCCGACCTTTGCGGCGATTCTGCCGACTGCGGAGGGATCGACTTCAAGCATTGCCACGTCACCGAGTTTGTAACGGCGGCTTATCTGCTTTGCTTCTTCAAGCGAAATTTCCGTCTGCGGATTTTCAACCGTTTCGACTATATCTTTCTTTATGCAGACTTTTATGTTCTCTTTTTCTTCGTTAAAAATAACTTCAACGTTATCTGCGGGAACGTTTTTGTCTCTTTTAATCGTGGAGGCTATCGCCGCCTTGATTTTGTCAAGCATATATTCTTTCGGAATATTCTTTTCTCTTTCCAAGTCTTCAAGCGCGCGGTAAAACTCTTTGTTCGCTTTCATTTTTTCAAAACCTCCGTCAAACCAAATCAATGCTTATTTTGGATATGAGAGAACGTCCGACGTTCCTCTTTTCGTCTTTGATTTCCAATATTATATTATCTTCGTCGTAGCCGACGAGTTTTGCTTCGAATTTTTTCGGAAGAACCCCGTCAAGGCTCTTGTATGTGTGAACCGTGACGAACTTTCCGAGATAACGGTCGTAATGTTCGTTCTTTTTCAGTTCGCGGACAAGTCCCGCCGAAGATATTTCCAAACAGTAACTTTGCTGAATGGGGTCGAGTTCGTCAAGTGCGGGGCTTAAAAAGTCGTTCACTTTTACGCAGTCGTCTATGCCCACGCCGCTCTCGCGGTCGATGTAAACGCGCAGAAAATACTCCGCGCCCTCTTTTTTGAATTCAACGTCCCAAAGTTTAAGCCCCTCTTTTTCAAGAAACGGGGTCACGACTTCGGCAACGGTCTCACAGATTCCCAAACGCAAATCCTCGGTCTTTCATTTATTATCAAATATATTTCTTTACATAATCTCAAAGAGCGGTCGCCCGCTCTTCAAGTCAAGTATACCATACTTTCAAGGGAATTACAAGTGCTTTTTTACAATAAATTATGTTTTTTATGTGTACTTTCACCAATAATCCCCGTTTTGCCTACACATTTATATAATGCAGGGATAGAAAAATGCAAAAAATCAATGTTTGATGTGTTTTGTTTATCTGTCGGACTGTCGAGCCGTTGTTCTTTTCCTTTTTAATTTTTGCGGCTCGGGCATTTTATCTTTCCCTCACACGAAGTTCCGAAAACGTCAAGCAGAGCCGAATTTAACCCCCACCACGTCACACAGAACGCGTCCCATCCACAACCCCGGAAGCGTCAGCATCGACCAGCCTATGCTGAACGGGAGGCAGACCTGTCCGAGCAGATTGAAAGGGACTGACGAATAGTCCCACACACCGAGGCCGAAACGCAGATTGACTATACAGCCCGTTATAAATTCAAGCACTGTCACGCAAAGCCCGCCTATCAGACAAAACAGAAACAGATTGCAGTCTTTCAGCACGGTCAGACGGAGCAGGTTCACGCTTAAAAAGCAAGCGCCGCCGAGAATGAACATTGACCAATGCGTTCTGGAACGCCACGCCATTTCTATCATCTGATAAACAAAACCGCCCGCGATAAACAGATACACGGAATAAAGGAATTTCATATTTTTTCCGTCCTTTCGTTTTTTTTCACTCCTTATGCTTTCCTTTTCTTTTACAGAATATTCCTACGCGCGCGATTTCGGGCGTTCTGCCGCGGAGAAGACGCTCTGATTTTTTCCCGCAGTTTGGGAAAGAGAAAAAAAGCGTATACCGCCGCACAGAGAGCGACGGTCAGAAAAACTTCGACAATGACCGAAAAGCGGCTTTGCCAGAACGAAAAAACGTATTTGAAAAGAAATCCTGCGGCAACCGTCAGGCAGGTCGGAAGCACCACGCTGCCGAACGGCTCCGCTTTTATCCCCGCTTTTTTGCGAAGTCGGGCAAGGCTGAAAGAGGTGTTTATGACGTTTCCCGCATAGACCGTTGCCATGAAACCCGCAAAACCGAGAACGGGAATAAGGGTAAAAACAACAACAAGACGTATGATCGCTTCATATATATTATATCGCATAACGGCGACCTGTTCGTCCATGCCTTTCAGTATTCCGTCCGCAACGCCGTCCACATACATTGCGGGGATAAGCGGCGCAAGATAAAGGAGCAGTTTGCCCGTTTCCGCATTGTCGAACAGCAGCGCGCCGAGCGGGGCGTAAAAAACAAGAAAAATCCCCGTCACGACCGATGAAAAAACAAGCGTAAGACGGATTATATGCCCTCCGCGTTCGTGTATGGCGTCGGTTCTGCCGAGGGTGTAAGCTCGCGCGACTTCGGGAATCATGACTTTTATAAAAGCGTACATAAACGAAGCGGGAAAGAAAATGACAGGCACGGCAAGACTTTTGACAGCGCCGAATGCGGCAAGAGCATCGGAATCGGTCATTCCGTAACGCACGAGTCCGACGGGAACGGAAAGATTCTCAACCGTTGTCAGCCCCGTCCGCAAATAAGAACTTGCAGCAACGGGCGCGCCTATCGCAAGCATTTTTCGCACAGTCCCCGCAGTTCCGCCTTTCGAGCGTGGCAAAGTTTTTTCGTCGGCAAGCCAAAAAGCGTAAGCCAAAATGCAGGAGACGGCTTCGCCCCCGACAAGCCCCAGAACAAGTCCGACACAACCCGAAACAAGGCTTGTCGGCGGATGCAGCGCAAAAACGAGAACGGCAAAAACTATCTTGCAGATTTCCTCCGCTCCGTTGGCTATTGCGGTCTTGTACGCTTTTCTTTCCGCGACGAAAAACCCGTTCAGACAAGAACCTGCGCTCATAAACGGCAGTCCGAAAGCAAGTATACGAAAGCACATCTCCGTTTCGGGTCTGCACAATACGGAACGTGCGATAACGCCCGAAAAGACAAACAGCAGCAGGCAGGCAAACCCGCCGAGAGCGGCAGAGACGGCAAGACACTTACGAAAGCGTCGCGTCGCTGTTTTCCGCGTCTCGGGCAGGCTGAGCGCTTCGGCAACAACGCGGGTCACGGAAAGATTTATTCCCGAAGTGGCAAACGTGGTCGCAAGCATATATGCGGACGCTATAAGTTGAAAAAGCCCTATGCCATCCGTGCCGAGAGTTCCCGAAAGATATATATTGAACCACAGCCCGACCAAGTTGAGCGAAAGTCCCGTCGCGCCGATGATGAAAGAATCTTTCAAAAGTCTGCCTTTTTCCTTCATTTCATGCTCCCGTCCCCGTTTTTTTGCGGATTTCTCATTTAATTGTATGCAAATTACCCTTTCCGATATTTACAAACGCGGGAAAAAATGCTATAATTCATTTTGGAAATATGATTGAAAGGAACTTCGGACGATGAAGAAAAAGCAACGGATAAAAAAAGAACGCGTTCCCTGTCGGCTTGTCGCGCTTTCCGCGCTGTCGGGACTTCTGATGTTCGCGGCGTTCACGGTCGAAAAACTCGACCTGCTTGCATTTGTCGCCCTTGTTCCGATGATAACGGCGCTGCGCGTTTACAAAGACGGCGGTTTCGGCACGAAAAAGTGTTTCTTTGTATATGCGGCGGCGTACTATCTGCCTAATATGCTGTGGCTTTACAGAATGTGTCCGATGACGAACTACGGCATACCCGCAGTTCCGTCTTATCTGATAATGACGGCGGCAATAATCACCATTGCGGCTGCCGAGGGCTTTGTGTTTACCGTTGCGTTTCTGCCGTTTGACAGATTGCGCGGGACAAAAATTCCGATGTTCGTCCTCTTCCCCGTCCTTTACGTTTTTGCAGAGTTTTTGCAGGCGCACGCATGGGAACTTTCTTTTCCGTGGGGCAGGCTCGGCACGGTCGTAGCTTCTCACCCCACGCTCATACAGACCGCATCTTTGTTCGGTTCGCTCGGCGTTTCGCTTATCGTTGCATTTTTCAATGCGCTTACAGCGGAAACGGCATTTGCGATAATCAGAACAAAAAGTTATAAGCGGGCGGCACTGTATTTTCTGTCCGCGGCGCTCCTGTTTTCTTTGAATGCGGCTTACGGTGCGGTTCGCGTTTCCGCCGTAGAAAAGGAACGCAGTAATTCGGAGACGGTAAAAGTCGCCGTTGTTCAGGCAAACCTCGGTTCAATGACAAAGTGGGACACATCGCTTTCCGAATCAATAGAAAAGTATGTGGAACTGTCCGACTCCGTCGCAGACGAAAAGCCGAACATATACCTGTGGCCCGAAACGGCGGTCACGACCAACATGAGCAATGAAAACGTTATGGCGTTTCTGAAAAACTTTGCAAAAGAGAGAAATGCCACTCTCGTGACGGGCATTTTCAACGGCGAACACGGAGAATACAATGCGTTGACGGCGATACGCGCCGACGGACAGGTTCCGCAGCCGTATTACAAGCGTGAACTTGTTCCGATGGGAGAATACATTCCGCTTTCAGATGTGCTTGCCGTGTTTGTTCCCGCCAATTTCGGCAATCTTGTTGCGGGAACGGAACCGACGACGCTTGACACCTCGTTCGGAACGGCGGGCGGTTTGATATGTTATGAATCCATTTACCCGTATGTCGCGCGCGAAGACGTTGAAGCTGGCGCGGAATATTTTCTGATGGTCAGCAATGACTCGTGGTTTGACGGCAGCGCGGCGCTGCGCCAGCACCTCTGCCATGCGGTCATGCGCTGCGTGGAAAACGGCAGGGACATGGCGCGGGCGGGCAACACGGGCATTTCCGCCGTGATCTCCGCTTCCGGAACAATCGAGAAAAAGTCAAACGCCGATACGGAAGAGGTTCTTGTTTCGGACATTGTGCCGACGACCGAAAGAACGCTTTATTCGTATATCGGAGATCTGATAGCATTGCCTCTTGCGGGCCTTTACGCGTTCGGCATCTTTCTGATGATACGCGGCTTCATATTAAAAATTATCGCAAAAAAACGCGAAAAAGAGACGATTTCACAGAATGTTTGAAAATATTTCAACTTCGTCTATTGCAAAACGCGGCGGGGTATGATATAATACTAAGGCTTGATTTATGGGGCAGTCCTCTGCTTTTCTCTGCACGAAAGCCCTGCTTTATCTTGACACAAAATCTGTTCAGGAGGAAAAAGAGAATGAAAGAACTGATCATTAAGAATTTTACCGCGGATCAGATCAAAGCGGAGCCTTTCCCGTTTGAAATAGGCAGCACCGTTAAGGTTCACGTTAAAATCAAAGAAGGAAACAGAGAGAGAATTCAGGTATTCGAAGGCACCGTTATCGCGAAGAAGCACGGCGGCGTTTCCGAGACCGTAACTGTCAGAAGAGTTTCCTACGGTGTAGGCGTTGAAAGAACTTTTCCCGTCAACTCGCCCATTATCGACAAGGTTGAAGTTGTACGCAAAGGTAAGGTTCGCCGCGCTAAACTGTACTATCTGCGTGACAGAGTCGGCAAAGCGGCTAAGGTTAAAGAGCAACTCTGATTATTCTTTCAGCGGTAGCCGCAAGGCTGCCGCTTTTTACTTTTCCGAGGCAAGGAGGCTGTTTTATGGATGAAAATACGGTTTTCGGCGCAGAAAATGCCGAAAATATGCCGAAAAAACCGAGCAAAAAACCGTTAAGAGACTTCTTCGACGTGTTCGAAGCGGTGATTTTGGCGGTCGTTGCCTCGCTTTTCATTATGACGTTTCTTTTCAAGACGGGTTACGTTGACGGTCATTCGATGGATACGACTATGGCGGACGGAGACAGATATTTTGTTTCCGACCTGTTTTATACGCCCGCACGCGGAGACATAATCGTTTTCGAACCCGACCTGCGCGCAATAGGCGACAATTCAGACATTCTTTACGTCAAAAGAATCATCGCCGTTGCGGGCGACCATTTGGAGATAAAGTCCGATGACGGAGAAAACTACCGCGTTTATCTTAACGGGCAGGTTCTGCAAGAGGATTATCTCGACTCGTTCCAACAGACAAGACCCGCAGACAGAGCGCTTGCGGGAGCAAATACGCTGACGACCGACGAAAACGGACACCCGTGCGTTGACATCACAGTTCCCGACGGACATGTTTTTGTGATGGGGGACAACCGTCTCAATTCGCAGGACAGCCGCGTTATCGGCTGCGTTGACACTCGCAGAATAGCGGGCAAAGTGCTGCTCCGATTCTTCCCGTTCGACAAGTTCGGCAAGGTATCGTAAGAAAAAAATAACACCGTCCGTTCCGACGGACATATTCTTGAAAAAGGAGGAAAAAGCAGATGGCTAACATCAACTGGTATCCGGGACATATGACAAAAGCAAAACGAATGATGGCGGAATGTCTGCCGCTTATCGACGTTGCAATAGAACTTGTCGATGCGCGTATTCCTTTTTCCTCTAAAAACCCCGATATCGCAAAAATGACGGAAAACAAGCCGAAGTTCATTGTGCTGAACAAAAGCGACCTTTCCGACCCCGAGCAGAATAAAAAATGGCTCGAATATTATAAAAGCACGGGCTATACCGCTGTTCTGTTTGACAGCAAAACAAAAATATGATATGCTATAAGACCACGGAGGCAGCGGAAAGGAGGGCTTTTTTATGCCGCATACTTCTTTGAA